>Ga0164310_10000802_pt1 | contig 17225 bp, 28 predicted proteins | sample GuaBasSedimGuay1_FD_121795 | JGI IMG/M metagenome (GOLD analysis project Ga0164310, IMG submission 121795) | Subseafloor sediment microbial communities from Guaymas Basin, Gulf of California, Mexico - Guay1, Core 4569-9, 0-3 cm | ecosystem: Environmental > Aquatic > Marine > Hydrothermal vents... | reverse complement strand
GTTTTGGTAACTGAAATTAACAATGTTTAACTCTGAAGCGTTTACCCGTTTTTTTATGCACTACCACGCTTTTATATGCTAACCCGCCTCGGCACAGCCAAGGCTCGAAAAAAGGTTCAGTATGGAGTATTATAAGCTCACCCTTTGGTATGCCTTTCTCTTTCTCTACGATTTCTCTGGGGTCTTGTATCGGCTTTTTCATAATATCACCCCTTATCGTTTAAATTTGTCCACTGAGTTATCATAGCTCGATCACCCTTATAAAAAAATAAAGGATTTAATAAGTCTCATGCCACTTAAGACCTCTCAATATGTATAGCGGAATCCAGTGGGCATCGTAAAAGTCGTATCCTGCTCCATTGAAACCTATATAATAACCGATCTCTTCTGTATAGTAGACTATAACGTCGCACCAGTCAGCTATAATCTCGGCACATGCTTTAAGCCATCTTTGATCGATTTCCTCTTTTGGGACGAACACCCACCCCCACGCTGGAATCTTTGGCACGTCTTCAAAATAAGAATCTCTGCAATTTTCATATCTGCAACTTTCGCAATCCCCATCGCAATAACCATCTTTAATGTATTCTTTTTTGTAGTCTTCGAATTCGGGGGCGATTATCTCTATATCATCAAAGGTTTCGCCGTATGCTCTTTCTAAGAGTTCTGTAGGGATACAAGACCACTCTTTAACCCATTTTTCGCATGCTTTTCTAATTTTCTTGTCCTTTCTTGCCTTTTTTACTACCTCTCTAAATTCGTCGTAGTCTCTAAACTCTATTTCAAATATACCGCATTGCATGTATAATTGTTATCAAAAAAGTTTAAAAAAGTTTTGGTTTAAGAATTAAGGGGTATTAAATAATCTGTTAAGCTCCCACTCCAAAATAGTTTTTATGAGAGTGGCTTTAAACTGCTCTGGGGTTGTTGTTATTGTTTTACCGTTGCACGTAAATAAAACTTTGTCGTTCTTAAGAGTTATTTCAGCCTCAAGCTCCCCATCTTGCATTATAATTTTGTTGCCGTCCATTTTGCATCTTACGGGAGCGTAGTCCAACAGCTCTTTTATTTCCTCCACCTCCAGCATATTAACCACCCCTTAAAAAATTAAAGAAAAATTACATATTTCTTTTCTAAATCTATACCTACGGTTTTTGTGCCATCTGGGTTAATTTCGGGTTCGGGGTATAATAAAAATACCCTGTCGTCGTATTCTTTCGCAATTTCGAGCTTTTTACCAGCCCATTTTTTTAAGGTTTTAATCCACTCCTTGTTTGGTGGAACTCTTCCCTTAAATCGCTTAATTATGTCTTTGGTATATAGCTCTGTGGCGTCCTCCCTTATAACAGCATACCTTTTTTTCTCGCTCATGTTTAAGAATAGGTTAAAAAAGGTATAAAAAAGTTTTGGTTCGAAGATTTAAGTTTTTCCCTCTTTTTCGGTTGTGACTCTAACATATTTCATAACACTGCCGACAATTGGATCGTCATATACTTCGATTCTGGCTTTTCTTTTAAGTTCTACTACGCCATTAGATATGTATATGTCGGCGTTGTCCGTGTGAATGCTTAAGGTTGCTCTGTAGTAGGTTATGGTCTGGTGGTTTCGTATCCTTACCTCCAAATCTTTGGCGGTAATTTCTGCTTTTTCTACCTCAAAAACTGAAACGGGCTTTAACTCCACCATGTTAATATTAAGACAAAAAAGTTTAAAATAGTTTTGGTTAATCTTGTGGGTTTAGTATGCGTTTTTTTATCAACTCGTGGCAAATTGCATAGTTCGGGCACTTTTCGCACTTATATTTTGGAAAGCATATCATTCTTAGATCATTTAATCTCCCGTCGGTAAACATGGTTTAATATATGACAAAAAAGTATAAAAAAGTTTTGGTAGTGAAATAAATTACCTCTAAAATTCGATTTCCTCAATAGTGGCTTTTATTTCCTCTTCTGTTTCTCTGTTGTCTAAAACCCTTCGGCGGTTTAAAGCGTTATAAAACTCGTGAACGATAAGGGATTTTGTGACCCACCTGTCGATATTGCTGTGGGTTAACGCATAAATCAAGCTTTCACGTATAGCTTTTTTAAGCCCCTCTTCCATAACCATCCCCCTGAAAAAAAATTAAATGAGGTAAAAAATTAAATGAGATCTAAAACGTTTATTTTCAGAACGTCCTCGACGCTTCCGTCGTTTTCCACGACAGAGCCGAAAAAGTCCTCGTAAAATTCAACTTTTTTCAGCTTACTTAGGCAATAGGGACATGTCTTTTCTTTCCATATCAGTTTTATGACCTCATCCGTTCCGAACTCTTTCGTTAAGTCCTCTATCATCCACCCTTTAAAAAATCTGTCGCACCTCTCACAATATAAGGTCCTTATACCCTTGCATGCGGGGCATCCCTGACCGCTGAAAAACCGCTTTTTTTCTTCCTCTGTGAATTCCTCCCTAATATCCATTACATCCCACGGCTCACCGCACACCTTACAATATATATCCATTTTATCACCTCAGAATAATATAGGTCAAAAAAGTTTAAAAAAGTTTTGGTTGTGGGCTTGCCAGCAGAGCATTATCATTTTTCGATAATTCATTATTTTTCATCCATTCTTTTTTTATCCTTCTGCTGTTTAATAATTTTAGTATCCTTCGGGATTTTTCCAATTGTTACTGAGCTAACCTTCGGAATTTTCCCGCATGTCACTAAAAAATTTTACTGCTGAAAAACGAAAAAATGAGAGATTGATGAATGAATGATTAGCTTTAGACTCATCCAAGTTTTTTCGAAACCTTAAGCGTCCTTTTTGCGATTTCACGCTCTACAGGACGTTTTTAATTTCTTGAGCCTAAACCCTATCTGAGCCGAGCTCTCGCCAAAAACGGAGACGAAACCCTCTTTTTCTAAGCCTCTCTCAGAAGAGTTTTCGACCGACTAATCCATCTATATTATGTCAATCCCAAAACTTTCGTGAGACGAATTTTACAAAAGCGGGGAATAAAAATAAAAAATCTATATGAATTTTCAATCTTTGAGAAATGCCCCACTAACGACTCTGAAGCCCTGACCTTTTAACAACATCCTTAATTTGTCCTTCTCCACGTCGAAGGACTTCCCCACGTCTTTGTCGTAGATGAAATACGTTTTTTCGTAGTGGACATATTCGAGTATTACGTCACTCTCTTTGTCGAAAGTCGTGGCTACAACCTCCGACTTGACGAAATCACTCTGTAGGTATTTGTTGCGAACTGCCACGCCGACGACCTCTTTCACACCCCTTCTCTTGATTTCCTCCACGAACTCTTTCAAGTCAAACATCCTCATGACGACGACCACGATTTTACCCCCACGTAAAATGGTGCAAAAAAGTTTAAAAAAGTTTTGGTTTAATCTCGCAAGAAGAGTCAATACTCAAAGTATCTTAGTATCTTAAAATCGACAATTTTGCATCCTTGTTTCACCAATTTAGACAGAATGTCAACAACACTCGCCCAAATGTCTTCTTCTTGTTCGTCTATCTCAAACTTTTTTTCATAGATTTTCCCGCCTTTCTCCACCTCCACCGTTAGGTAACTAATCCCGTCGTTCAGCCACTTATTCTCAAGGGCAGTTAAATAATATTCGTCCACTTTATATCACCTCCTAAGGGGGAAGTCGCTCATCAGCCCTTCTTTTCCTTAAAATTTATCATTAGCGAATACTTCCAGAACTCTACGATTACCATTGACTCGCTAATTCTAATTCCAAAAGCTACATCGTTCCACTTGTCAAAGTAAACTCTTACCATCGCTCATCAGCCCTCCTCATAAAATCACCTCCGTGCGGAAGCCTCGCCTTTCAAGGCGGGGAGGAGCAACGTTTTTAAACACCACCACTTATTTGTTTTCGACCGACGGAGAGGGTGTTTGTCAGCCGTCCGCATGCTCCCACCGAGCTTTTCCGTCGGGATGAGCGATGACTGGTCAAGCAAACTCCGTCCTTTAGGGCGGAGTGGCTGACTCCAAGTAGATTTTAACCCTGCGAAGGTCGTGGGCGAGTTCATCGATAGCTTTCCTCAAAGTTTCTCCGTTTTCTATGCCGAACAGTTCGACAGGCTCTACCCGAAATACCACCCCTTCGTTATCAGCTAACTCAAGATCCATCTTGCTGACATTTCTCGCTATGGTGTAGATTGCTTTACCCAGCTCGCAAAAGACGTCCTCATCGGTAGGTAGATTCCAAACCATTCTGACTTTCATGTTTATCAATAGATCATAAAAGTTTAAAAAAGTTTTGGTTTAATCCCGCAAAAACGGTCGATCGCCCTTTAAGCTTAAATAAACTTAAACGCAGATTTAAGACTAACCATTTTACTGTCGTGCTTTTTGAGGTCTTCGCTAAGGTCATCCGTAGATGTCTTAATCTCGTCTATTTTAGGTTCAACATAATCTCTATGAGCCTGAATTTCGGTAAGTATATTCTTTAATTGACTGCCTGTCGTGTTCGGAATAACTAAAGCATCTAAGCTCACGTTCCACACGTCCAAACCTGATAAAAACGTTTTTATTGGTGGATAGGTTGGTAATCCACTCTGCCACGTTTCAGCTCCAGACATATCTATAACGTAACCCGTAAGCAATACTTCATCATCTATGTATAAGTAACTACCAGAATCTGCTTTCATTTCGTATTCTACTGTCGCTATTCCTTTCGTTGTTGATGTTCCAGACACGGAAACGAATTGCCAATCGGTTGTGTAGTTCTCGATTTCTTTCTCGTAAACGTTACCGTCAGGCATTGTTATCTTTATCTTAAATGATTTCTCGGATGAGTTAACGAAAGAGTCGGAGAATTTTACCGCTAATTGTAATGCGATTGGTAAATTCTCTTGCAATACTGGAATCGTGTATCTTATCGTTCCATTTCCATATCTTAAAACAATCTTGTAAGCTCTTTTACCAGTTTTCTTAGTCGTATCTGCTAATTCATCACCAGTAGATACTATTAAGATATTTCCATCGCTAAACATTCCAGTGTTCGATAGTCCAGCAATGTTGTGAATTCTTACATCCAGATATCCTCTCCACAAATCTACAGTTGGTATTGGCATTGGGTCATCAAATGGTTCTAATTCTTCAGTCTTTTTAATTATAACACTACATATTTGGATTCTACCAAACGCTCTACATCTTCCTTTTAACAAACCTATTATGAAAACTCCTCCAGCCCTTCTTGTTCCTATATCAAATAGTCTATCTACATTATATGCTTCAATTTCATTTATAATCATTAGTGTATTGTTGAACGTTCCAATTCCATAAGAGACCGATTTTATTATCAATTTATTTATGGCGAGTCTGTCGTTTACATAAGTTGAACTACCAATACCATATCTACAGTTGTAAGCAATAAATTCATCAATTAATGTGTTATATACATCCATATTTATTATGGTGTCACTTAACGCAACTAATCGTTTAATATAGCCACCAGAATGTATACCCATAGGTGTATAACCCGTATGCGAAAAGACTAAAGTTCCAAAATGCCATCCTCTTACATTATAACGTTGTGTTGTTGCAACATAGCTGTCTTCAGACATACTTTTTGCGGTTAGGTATATATTTGAAGTTCTTACACCTCTTAAGACTTCTTGGACTTTATCATATTTAACGTATGTCTCGTATGCTGTTGTAAAGTATCTTATTCGCTCTCCTTTTATCACTACGCTCTGTGATAACATAAATACTTTTTCACCTATTAATGGGTCTCCTCTCAAATCGGAATTTAGAGTTACTAACGTTCTATTATTTTCAGTATCGTATGTTATGTTTGTTATCGTTCTTCTTGTGTCTGTCGGATACGGATAATCGATTGGAACGCTTATCTCGTCTCCGACATTCCATTTATCCAATATTCCTTCGAGTATTATTTCGTGTCTCGAATTGTATCCGATTATAGTGGCTTCTTCTTGCTCGACTTTCTCTGTGTAAACGAAGAATCCGTCGTTTACGGTTTCCCAAGCACTACCATAGTAGTTCGAAGTTAAGCCATAACCCAATGTAATGGTGATTTTCTTATCCTTGCTTATTGGATTATCTTCAGTTCCTATTAAGACTTTAGAGTTTGGAGAGGGTGTTACGATTATGCTTCCCTTTAGCTTTATGTCGGATGGACTGTCGTTAGTGATTTTCAATTTCCCATTGTTGAGAACGACTATGCTAACATATCTGTCGTAATAGACAGAATCGCCTTGATCGTAGTATTCGATCGTATCTACATCTAATTCGAGTTCATCTCTAACTACGACGATGTCTCCACTTTCGTAGTTCTTCGTTTCATCGCTGTAAAGGATTCTGTAAATGTAATCAGTTCCGTTCTCACCAGAAAAATTAGACGATGATATAATATATACATCTTCTGAAGGCGTTATCTTGATTCTGTATTGCTTTGAAGAATCTAAAGTAATGGGAGCTTCCAATTCGATGTCATAAACAATCGGGACATCACAATAATAGAAATTATCATCCTTATAATACCAATCTGGCGGGAACTTTATCGTTCTAATGTCTATCGTATTCCAAGATTCACCATCGTATTCTTGGACTTCTACATGTATATCGAACTGATGGTCATACGTTAAACTGTAACCTCTGAAACCTAATATAATTCCTTTTAAATTCTTGTTTCCTGTTAATTTTATGTTAAAGTAAACGCTGTTATTTGCATATATTGTTTTAACTCGATTTCTCCAGACTCCTATCTTCTTAAAAGTAGAGTAATCTTCTATGTCGGCTTTGTAATAACTAACTTGGCTTAATTTTCCACTATCCTTCTGAACGATTAACATAATATCACACTCCTTGCGGGCTGGAAGCCTCGCCTTTCAAGGCGGGGAGGAGGTCAGCTCTGTCAAGCTAACTAACGACTTTATCGATAATAAGTTTTTTCGGTTTGCCATCGGGGTAGAAATCCCACGTAAAGTTTAAAGTCACCTTTACAGTTTCCCCAGTCTCTTTCTTAGTTGTAATTTCCACTTTAGATACGTATCCGTCAGAATCATACTGTATCTCAATCGTTTCGTTGAACAACCTCCTCAGATTTATTATAGCTCTAAGTAAATCCTCCATACTTAACACTCCAGATTTGCTATCAAGTATATTTCAAATTTGATTTTTTCCTTTGGGTATATTACAATGTCTGCAAAAGTCACGAACTCAAACTCAAGGATAAGCAAGTAAGTGTCGTTTTTTATGTAGGCAGATATATTTGTCCACTCATCAGTCTCGTTGAGTAGTTCAGAGTAGCTCTTCGAGATCGTCAGATCGTCCACAACAACTTGTATATCGAAATTAGAGCTATTACTCCTTAAAATAATCTTGAATTTACCACGACCATTAAGTGGAAAACCATCCGACCCTTTTATAGGTCTAAAAGAACCACAAGATTCGATCTTTTCGTGAAAACTGATTCGTTTCACTTTATTTACTACCTTCTTCTCGCCTTCAACCAAACCAAGCAACAGCAAGTCAAACATATTTTGCTCCCACGATCTCGCCCTTCTCGTTACGCAATATCTTAATTTCCTTTTCCTTCAACATGTTGGTTATTACGTAAGTTACTATACTGGATACAAGAATGCCAGCAACAAATCCGAGGAAAAGCCCAACCGCAAACGACCCTGATTCCAGATCCATATATTTAGTGATCATCAATCGATAAAAAAATTTCTGTTGAGATTAACCTATCTACTCGAATTCCTCTTTAAAGCCCTCTTTCACTCTTTCGACGCACTTCTCACACAAAATGACGCATCCGTGCTCCAAACACTTCGAAGTTGCCGTCTCGAAGCTGTTCAGACAGAACATCTTGTTGATCTTGTCTTCTTTGCCACATATCGAGCATTTCGCCTTTTTGACCATTTCTTCCTCCTCGAAATCGAGTTCCTCTTCGTCCTCGCCGATCCTGTAACTCACTACTGCTCTCCCGTGCTCTCTGATCCCGCATGCGTAGATGACATGTTGTTTCATCAACGATAGAAGCGGACAGAACTCTTCCTTCACGTCGCTCATCGTCTCGATTCTTCGCTTAACAAAGTCGCAGAACGGTTCCATCGGACACCTGTCACAAACAACCCTCAATTTCTTGTCAGCCATGTAGAAAATAGGTAAAAAAAGTTTAAAAATTTTATGGTTTTCAGATTTTTCCGCCGACGGGTTCGGGTGGTTCGACGAAATCGGAGTGACCGAGTAAGGCGTGAGCATATGGTTTAGTAATCGGAAGTCCCTCGATTTCTCGCCACTTGTGCCAGAGGTGAGCGATGAACAGTTTTACAGTTTTCCTCTTCGCCCTTGCGTGAATGTGTGCTTTCGTCATACCAACTCTCAACTCGGCGTATCCCATCTTTTTCAGTTTCTCGATTTTCGATTTGGTCAGCGGTTTATCCCCGACGACTTCGATGACTTTATCATCTTTCGGAACGTAACCGATGCACTTGTCTATCGGTCTGATTATTCCTTCCTCACTTTTCCTTTCCTCTACACCCCTAAATCTATCGTAAGCACTCCTGTAAAATCCTTTTGTCTTCACGAAACTTTCACCGAGTTTCCAGCACAAAGTTCTCATGAACGGATTCCAGTCCACCTTAGCTCCTTTCCGCCTCGAAGGAGCTTCGCCATCGACTACGTGTTGACCGCAGTAGTGCCACAACTTAGAAATATTGCTGAACCTCGCTGGAGTTTTTATCCCCGCTATCAAGCCAGCGGCAAGGACATCTCCCACTCCGACAACGTATTTTAACCACTGAGTGTATATCGGAAACTCCTTAACTATCGACCTGATATACTTGACAATCGTTTTCTCGATCTTTTCTGAAATGTCGTAAACGTCTTTGAGCATTTTCGTGTGCTCCGTTTCGCCGTATTCTTTGACGATTGCCGTCGTCCTGTTACCCATTGCAACTCTGACCTTCTGTATCCCGTAATACGACGAGACGAGCTGTCTCAAAACGGCGAGTTTTTCCATTTGCTCTTTACTCAAAACACCATACTCGGACACGAGTCCTTCAACCTCGACCGCCACGATTTTTCACCTCCCGTATTTTTTTGGGGGTCGCATTAATTGAAGGGTTTTCACAAATACATTGGCTCGCATCTTAATTTTGGGTTTCAGCAAGAGTATGGCTCGCACACCTTGGATGGGTTTCAACTTTCACGTGGCTTGCATCCCATTCCTGGATTTCACACTTGACCCATGGCTCGCTCGCAATTTTGGTATGGGTTTCATTTAGAGCGTGGCTCGCAAATCCTACCTGGGTTTCCATCGAACATCTGGCTCGCATTTTCGTTCTGGAGTTGCACTTTTTATGTGGCTCGCAACCACACATTGGGCTTCATTGGAATTGTGGCTCGCACATCCTCTTTGGATTTCACATTTGACCTTTGGCTCGCATTTCCCGAAGGGTTGCATTTTTGCTTTGGCTCGCACTCATGCTTAGGGGTGCACCTTGCGTGTGGCTCGCACCTGAGCCATGGGTTTCAAACTTGTAATGGCTCGCACGTGAACTATGGGTTTCAGAATTGGCATGGCTCGCAATATCTCTCTGGGTTTCAATACACCACTGGCTCGCAGTCTCGCTTTGGGTTTCAGTGAACAACTGGCTCGCACATAAACGATGGGTTTCAAACCCATTTTGGCTCGCAATATCTCTCTGGGTTTCAATACACGACTGGCTCGCAATTTTTATGAGGGTTGCACTTTTACTTTGGCTTGTAATTTTCGCACAAACTTCAAGGAGTTCACATATCTTCTGGCTGTCGGCTCGCATGTGCCATTTGGGTCTCAGTCCCACCATGGCTAACCCAACAAGTCCTGCCATAGCTTTCTCTCCTCCTTTATTTTTTCTTTCCAATCTATTTCTTCCGTTTCTTCGGACTCTATCAGCGGTTTGAATACGATAGCCCACTCTTTAATCTCTTTGTTCAAGTATAAGCTCGTGACTTTTTTGATCTCTGTGTTGAACATCTCTTTAGAACCGATGTAATTGAAGACTAAAGACGCTTTAGTGTGGTTGAATCCGCTAATTCTTCTGACAATTTTCCAAAACTTCGAGAAAGTGAGTATCCCGCCCACGGCGTGCTCTTTCATAGCTCTGTAAATCGCCCATTCGTCTTTTATAATAACTTGATCTACTTTTCGACCTGCGTGCCACCACTCTAAGAGCACTTCACTGTCACGCCTGAAAACGTGTATCTCGCATTTCGGGTTCGTTTTCGGGTAGATTATTTCGTCTGGTTTTTCGTCTGGTTGCGTCTCCGCAAAAGAAGGTTGGGTCACATGAACATTTTGGCTCGCACATACAACATGGGATTCAGCTTCACTTTGGCTCGCATGCGTTATATGGGTTTCAATGCCGATATGGCTCGCAAACTTAGAATGGTTTTCACAGGATGCTTGGCTCGCACTTGAAGCTTGGAGTTCATTGCAAATATGGCTCTCTTCGAGGGTCTTCACGAAGTTCTCGAATTTCGGGTCTATCAGACCGAGCTTGAGAGCAGTCTTCAGCAACTCGACATTTTCGAATATCTCTCTAAGTGAGTCGTTCAGTCGTTCGAGCTTTTCGAGGTCTCTTTGCAACTCCTTTAATTTCTCCATGTCGATGACCATTTGCGACCCCCATAGTAAATTAGTAAAAAGAGTATAAAAAAGTTTTGGTTAATCAAATTTTGAGTTCCATTAGATTTCCAGAGAGGATGTTTTCCAGCTCGTATTTGGCGTAGCTCAGCAACTCGTCGGGAGTCGAGTGAGACAGGTCTTCGTTTATTAGCGTTACGAATTTCATGTATTTCTCGAATTCCGTATCTTTGCAATTCAAGTATGCGTAAAGCACAGGCACAGAGTAACTCATTGCGAAGATACCAGCATTAAATTCTTCATCCTCGTGCAAAATCTCGTCTTCGTGCATTTTCTTAGCTAACTCAGGATACTTTTGATGGAACAAGTGGTGGTATAGCTCGTGCAACAAGTAGTAGATCGTCAACCACTCCGTTGCACACTTAGCCGCTTCGTTTATTTCTTTTTTATCTAACTTACCTAAATCAGACCACGCCTCGAAAGATTTGATCGCCGAATATCTGTAACCGAAAAATTGGGTCGTATTCAGGTAAATCGTTTTAGTTTCTTCGTCGTAGTAACCGTAGAAAACTACGAATATACCTAACTCCTCTTGGAGGTAAGGCATCAGAACGATTTTGCTCGGGAAATCGACTTTGTAAGCTTCGACCATCGATTCAACGAGCGGCAGACAGTCTTTGACGACCTTTTCGACGAGTCTCGCAGTGTCTTCCAAGAGTTTATCCGCCTCTGGCACACCAGGTTTCACGTGTTCTTTCTCGACGGTTTCCACGGGGATTCGTGGTTTGTGCAATTTCTTTAACATCGCAACTTTAAAAGCGAGTTCAACCTTTTCTTTGATGTCTTTAGGAGTCTTTACCATGTGTATAAGTAAAAAATAAGACATTTTAAGCTTTTGTTTATTCGAGGAGCGATTAACAAATGTCTTCTACATCCCCTACAAAAATCCGCTCCAACACATCTCGGGCTACCATTAAGTAACCCTCAAGCTCTTTGTGTGAGATTCGTTGACCCTCTTCGACTAATAACCCATACCACAAATATTTCTTAAATCGAGAATCATTACAATCCACGTATGCGTAAAGCACAGCAGGACTATATAAAGATTCAAAATCTTCTATAATCCACTCCTCCACTAACCAATTTTTTATTGGAGGACATTTAATATCATATATGTGGTGTAAGGCTTCATGCACAAATGTTTTGATCACTCTCAGTTCTGTTACACATTTAGTTGCTTCTTCCACCTCTTCTTGTTTAATTTTTCCCCAATTTACCAGTTCAGTCAAAATGTGCTGTGCTATGTTTCTAAACCTAAACAGTTCCCACATATTTAAGTAAATCGTTTGACTTACTGCAGAATATAATCCATAAGAATCCTCAGACTCTTCACTAATAGGTTCAAGAGCGGGTTCGACTTCACCGAGATACTCGAAAGACGACATAAGAACGATTTTTTTCGGGAAATTAACCTTGTAAGCTTCAATAATTTTTTCAATAAACGGAAGGATATTTTTAACCACTGTCTCGATGCGTTTTGCTGTGTCCTCGTAGAGCTTAGCAAGTTCGGGTCTCGCCCAACGTTCTTCTTTCTCGACGGTTTCCACGGGGATTCGTGGTTTGTGCAATTTCTTTAACATCGCAACTTTAAAAGCGAGTTCAACCTTTTCTTTGATGTCTTTAGGAGTCTTTACCATGCGACATCCCTCCTAAACTGACCTGGTCAGTTTAAGCGACCTACCCCGCCATGAATGGCGAAGCTTGAATCGACTTTGTCAAAGTCTCAAAGCCTTCAAAGTCTTTTTCACGTATCCTTTTTTGTAGGGTCTTGAGAGAATGCTCGACTTCGGAGTAACGAGGGTAACGACATTCCTCCCATCTGGGATGTAATACGCAATTTTCTTCCCATCTTTCGTTTCCAAGATTACATCCGTCAACACAACCACCTCCTCAAACGAACATTAAACCAGCTTCAGCCTTTAAGACATATTCATCTCTTTTAATGTCATATATAAAGGCTACAACCCTGTTACCGCCGAATGTCTTTAGTTCAGTTAGGAAATATATAATCCTATCCGCAAGATCGTATGCGAGAAAGTCGATGCGTGGATGTCTTCTCTCGAACTCTTCGAGTAGGTCTTTTACGGCGTCGGAGGGTTTTTCCCCTTCGTAGCGGATTAACCTACTGAGCATGTCGACGCCGAGCTTCGCAAGTGGATTTACGATCTCGTAATAGCTCTTCAGGAAAGGTTCTGGGAAAATGTCTGGCACACCTCTAACCACGTTCTCCATTCTAAAATCTAATGCGACTACCATAAGTTTGTCGCCTTTTTCGAGACCTACAAGCAATATAGAGGGGTTATAGTCGTTGTCTTTTCTCAAACCGTAGTATGTTATCTCTTTATATCTTCCCGAGAGAGGTATATGTTCGTGTCTTGCGTAAACGCAACCATTTTCTATCCTCCTAAGCAATACAGAATATTTGTAGGAAGTCGCCATCTCCATAGCACCTACAGCAACTTTTTCAAGACATCTTTCGAAGTTCTCGGAAACGTCTGGAGCGTCACCGTATAACGCAAAACCGAGGGCGTGAGCGATCTCGTGCACGAAAACTTCTCCTGGTTCGTCTATATCTACGTAAACCCTACCTACCGTCGCATGACTTCGACCCTTGATGGGTATGACTTTAATGAACAAATCCTTGTCATAGATATACTTTATATTTAAGTAATCCGCAAGCAACCTGAATTTACCGAACTTGATTAAAGTCGGCAAGGTCAGAAGGTCATCCTCAAGCACTTTTGATTCTCCAATTGTCTTTTTAACAGATTCAGACACGAAATCATGAGCTTTAGGAAGTATTATGTTGAACATTTCGACCATAAGTCTTGGGACTAATATAACCGTTCCGCCTTCATGTGCCACAACTGGGATCGCATCATAATCATGCAAGTGTGTTACGGCACTGATGTGCTTACTCTTAAGTAAATCTTTAAGTTTTACCATTAGTTCTTCAAAAGGTTTTTTACCCCTGAGTCTTCTAATAACCCCATCATAATCGAGTCCTCCTTCATAGAATTTGGTTAATTCCTCAAGCGTGTAATATGTCATCCCACCGTAAGATTTTTGCTCAAGATGTTTTTGTATAAACTCGAAGAACGGTTCTGGAGACTGTAGGAGGGTATTTTTTACATTGTTTGAAAGTTCATAGACCCTGTAAACATTTGTTCTATTTGGGTCGAGTTCGACCCACCACAAATTGTAAGTGAAATAAAATGGATTTTGGACAATATTCTCGTCGTAATTCACGAAGATGTCTCTCACGTATAGTTTCTTTTTCTTCTCTTCATCTTTAAAAACCATGTTAGGCATTTTCGGCAACCCCTCTCTTGGCGAATAATAAACCACATTTAGCAACTTCAAACTTGGATTGTTCTTCCAGTAGATTAATCTTATAATGTCTTTAGGCAATTTCCACTTGTGAGTCAAGACATGAGTTCCATCAACATATATTTTAGATTGACCCATTACTATAAGAAATATGTCATTCTTTTTATCATACAAGGTTCTAAACACGATGTTTTTCGTGAAAAAGTAGCAGTTGTAACCCCTTATGCCAAAAACGAGGGTCGCCAAGTCCAGACCTTCCCCAAACCTCCCTCTTACCCACTCTGGCTTTTCACTCCTCCCGATCAAAAACGCTCTCCACGTGATACCCTTACCCCTATCAATGACATGGGTGCCGAGTTTGTCCACGTATACTTTGACTTGTATCCCGTCGTATCCGTAAAGCTCGTGCTCCACGTCTAATGCGTTCTGCAATATCTCCCTAAAAGCTAAGAATTCGTTTAACCTCCTCGTTTCGGCGTATTTCTCTACGATGGGTAGCGACCAGATGACCTCAAATTTCTCTATCCAATCACGAAGGTCTTTCGGTATTTCGGTAGCTTTCCTGCACAAATCGGGACTCTCGACTTCCAAATACTTAACGAGTTTCATTCCTCGTATCGAAGCTTCTTCGGGAGTGATACCATATTTCCCGAAAATCGATTCCATGTGTATGAATAAAAAATAGGATATTTTAAGCTTTTGCGTTCCAGAGTTTTACGAGTCGAACTCGGTAGAGTCTTCCAAAGGAGAAGTAGTTGTGCGGTTTCTTGTAGAATTTAAGGTATGCTTCGATCCAGTCTCTGAGCGAATCGAAACCGCTTTTATTTACGAACTTGTCGAGCTTCGAGATTATTTTGCCGTTTTCGTCCACGACCACAAAACTCCCGTTCTCTTTTTTCACGAATCCTACTAATTCTACTGTTGCCAACCCTACTGGTCTGTCGGTTTTTCTCCTTCTGATTTCGACCAAACCTTGTTTTCGATGGTATCTTCTTATCGTGAATACTTCACCGTGCTCGATGAGTTGTCTGAACGGCTCTTCGAGGAAAAAAGTGATGTAGCTTCGACACCTCTTTATTTTGATCAAGGTTGACACCCCGTTATTCCGTGCTTATCCTCGGTGCGAGGAAATAGCTGATTTTAGCCTTCCCGCCGATGTCGAAATCGAGTCTTACGGGGTAGTCTGTTCCCAAGTAGATAGTGAGAGTCGTGTCGGGCGTGGCGACTTTACAGAAATTCTTGAGGTATTCTACGCTGAAATTACTCTTAGCCTCGGCACCGTTGAACTCTACGAGTTCGTATTTGTCTAAGCGATACGTGATGCTGTCGACGTCGCCTTCCGCCACAATCTTGAACTCTTTTTCGTCTGAGACGAGTGAGACTTCGTCGCTGATTTTGCTTACGAGGTTTATTGCCTCTTTGAACCGTCCCGCACTCATGACGATCTTCGCTGGGAGGTCTAATGTCGGAGTTTTCGGCTCCCTTTTTATCGCAGACGGGTCGATTAGCGAAATTTTGTATCTCAGGTTGCCGATTTTCACACCGAGGGTCGAGTCACTCACATCCAACTCGACGAGAGTGTCCGCCTTTACGTTTTTGACAATCTCACTCAACCTGTTGATGTCCACGCCGACGACGGTCTCCTCGTCGACGAGTAAAGTTTCCAAGCCGTCTCTTGGGATTTCTACCACGACCATAGCTACGTTGCTCGGATCGGCAACTCTCGATTGCAACCCTTCCTCATTTATGTGCCATTTCGCCTCGCTCACGAGCACTTTCAACCCGTTCAAAACAGATTTCAATATTTTTCCTTCCAAAACCATTTCAACCGCCATACAACCACCTCCGCTCAATCACGCCCCCAAGGAGTTCCAATAACTTCTTTTTCGATTCCAATCTTTCTCGAAAGCTCTTGTCTGAGCGGATATTCGGTCTTCACAAGGACTTTTATTTTCCCCCTTTTCCGTATCTCGGCGTCGAAGTTGACGTTCTTGGCGTAGAAGTCGAACAACATCAACGTGTCGTAGTAAGACAGATCGATCCCCAGGTCCTTTGCAATTCTCATGGCGTCCTTAACGGTCACTTCAGGTGGAAACTCTTCAAACAACCCCTTTATAGCCTCGTAGTTGAAGACACCTTTTCTGTTGCCTGACTTTATTACGAGAACTCCGTCGGAGACAGCGTATTTCATGCGATCGTCCAAGCTTACGAATTTGACTTCGCCAGATTTTATCTTAGCTCGCACTTTTTTCTGCGTTAGCCCAGTTTCACGAGTCGGAGTCGATTCGACCTTGTCGAGAGGTATCTCGAACTTTACGTCTACTTTGACGTCTTCGTTCCGCACGCCAAACGTCTTTGAGATTGTGTTAGCGATTTCGAATAGGTCACTCAGAGTCGTTTCAAATCGCAAAGTAAGTTTACCGTTTTCAGCCAGATGGGACTTTTTTAACAGCTCAATTAGTTCCGCCCTCATCCTCTCCCTCCTTTAAAAGCTCGTCTACCCAACCAAACCTTTCTCTGAAAGATTTCCATTTCTTCTCAAGCCTCGTCTTTGTTCTCTGGCGTTTCACAGTTTTCGTCTTCTTAATTTCTGGAAGTCGAAAGCTCAGGCGAACCATTCCGCTTTGAGACAAATACCACAACTGTCTCAGGTCGAGCCTACTCAACATCAGAAACTCCCCTTTTCACTACAGCTATTAGCACGTCCTTCAAGTCCAAGTTCGAGAGTTCGTCGAGGTTGCTGACACTCACGAATTCTACCGTGTCGCCCGCTTTTATATTGTAATTCTCCGCAACGAGTTTCGGGATGGTTATGGCAAGCGAAGTTTTTCCCCTAACGTTTACTTTACTCTCTCCCAACTTCAGCACAATATCAACCCCCCAAACCAAATTCCTCTAAACTTCTGTTCAAGAGTTTCAATTTCTCCGTTTTGTTTAGCCTTAACCTTCTTTTGTAATCTTTTACGTGAACTACTGCTTTCTCCCTTTTCGACTCGATTTTCAGCGTTTTCTTGACGACGAGCTTACTTTCGTCTACATTTACTCTAACGAGACTTCTTGTAAATGGTGCTGTAATCTCGATTGGTTCTATTAGAACCAATTCTCCGCACACGAAGACTTTTGCTTTCTCGCCAAGCTCGTTCTCTTTTTCCTTGATCACTTCTGCAACTGTGCTTAGATTTGCATTGGTAACCGCAATTGATCCGACTTCGTATGAACCGCAAGCTCT
>Ga0164310_10000801_pt1 | contig 17227 bp, 16 predicted proteins | sample GuaBasSedimGuay1_FD_121795 | JGI IMG/M metagenome (GOLD analysis project Ga0164310, IMG submission 121795) | Subseafloor sediment microbial communities from Guaymas Basin, Gulf of California, Mexico - Guay1, Core 4569-9, 0-3 cm | ecosystem: Environmental > Aquatic > Marine > Hydrothermal vents... | reverse complement strand
ATAACACTGCCAAACACAAGCAACCGAAATTACGTGCTAACCATACTTGTTCCAAGGGGTCTAAAATTATAGGATCGAACTATAATTCATGGCTTCCAGGGCATAAGGCTCGGCCTGCCTCACCCGGGCTAACTTATCGTTCTTTCTCAACCCTAACTGCAACTATGACGCTGTTCCCCTTGTCAAACATGCATGTTAGCCGGATGCAGACATTCCCCCAGCAGTTCCTGTACAGTGCAACATCCCTAAGGACACCCTCACCGCTGGAGAGTGTGAACCTGTCCACAACCGTGCCATTCATTGCAAGCTCGAAAAAAGCCTCTCTAAAACCATCCTTCCCAACCCGAAGGTCTAGAAGCCTTAGTCTGAATATCCCAGACTCAATAGTCTCACCCTCAGACATTATAAACTTGCCGTTGTCAACAGGCATCCTTAAGGCGAGGGTGGCAGCCACCCCTACAAAAATAGCCATGAACATAGGCAGAACTACACGCATAGGTACTCAGCCTAACTACCCCAATACACCTCTTAAAATTTACCACCTCAAACCTGGGGGACAATGGCAGAACCTCGGGGGAACTTAGACAAAGCCTCAGCGTGCAGAACTCCTAAATTTAATATTTAGTGACACTCAAGACTTGAAACCTTAAAGAGTAACCCATCCCATAAAGGCTTTTGAAACGTTTCGGGAGCTTTTTCAACATGTTTTATTATAGGGCTTACAGGTAACATTTTTATAGTAAATCTGGATGATAGGTGTAGGTGAATGATTAGAGATGGACAGAAGAACAGTTTTGCTCCTGATAGCTGTGCTTGCAATACAGCTTAGCCTCCTACCTATAGCCATAGCGGCGCAGCCAAGAGCTGGCAAGCCAAGGGTAGACGACCCAAGAATAGCGATCCCAGGCAGGGCTGAGGAGAGGAGGGAGTCAACAGGCGCCGGCGGGCTTGGAACAAGACAGCAGCTCGCAACCCTACTCTGGAGCGTCCCGGCAGGCTCGGTATCAGAGTCCGTGACCTACGATCTCAACGGGGACGGCTACGATGACCTAGTAACAGTAGACTGGGACAACGGCTATGTAACAGCCATAGAAGGGGACACAGGAACCATAATGTGGCAGGTACAACCGGAAATCGACTCTAGCCAGGCCTTAGATATCGGAGACGTCACGGGGGACGGGGAGCCAGACATAGTGGTAGGCTACATATACTCATCTATGATCTATGTTCTCGACAAGGATGACGGCTCAACCATATGGTCCACAACGGCTCCAGACTGGATTTGTGATCTCATAGTTATAAGTGATGTCAACGGCGACGGCTACAATGACATAGTAGTCTCCGTAGACTACTACTCACCGCACGTCTCCTGCTATGGTGGGGGCGTGACTGCAAGTGCAGGCCAGCTCTGGGGCTACACCTTCCCGTCCTCGACGACAGCTGGAAGCTATAGGGTTGACAAGCTAGGCGATGTAAACGGCGATGGCATAGAAGATGTTGTAGCGTTGGCTAACTTTGGATACGGCTACACTGACATCTCAGCTATAGATGGTGCTTCAGGCACCGAAATATGGCATCAAGATCCAGTTGCGGGCCTTGCCGCGGAGTACGGGTTGACCGTCGACGACCTAGACGGAGACGGAGACATGGACGTGGCTGTTGGGGCAACGAACCAGAACGTGTACATGTTCGACGCTGCCACCGGCATCCAGCTTGCAGCATCACCACTTACAGCTCCAGGTGAAGTGTTAGACGTTGCAACAGGGGACTTCGACGGAGACGGTAGCCTGGAGCTTGCAGCCGCACACGGCTGGTACCTACCATGCGGCGTGACACTATTTGATCCTGTCACGGGCTCTGTCGAGTGCACCTGGGACACAGGCTACGCCGATGATGTTCACACGCCCTTCTACGTTGAACTGTTTGACTGCGACGGTGACCCAGCTGAGGAGGTCGTCGGCATACTCAGGAACGGCGACATATATGTGCTTGACGGCTGTACACTCTCATACTACTACCCAACAGGTGCAACAATCTACGTTAACGGCCACGACCTTATCGGGCTTGTTCCACCACTCCACAAGGATAGTAGCGACTACGATGGAGCCCTTCCATCGCCAGGGATCTGGGACATAGGCACGGGGGCATGGGATGCGGGTGCATTCTGCATCACAACTGTGGCTACCGCTCCACCTACTCCGAACTGGCCTCCAGCAGGCCCAGGTGTGACGTGGAACGTCCTTATAGTTATGGACGACGACGATCTGGAATCAGGTGAGGAGCTTGAGCCTGAAACAACGTTTACAGACGCCATAGACCAGGCTAACGCCGTGCTCGGCTGGAATGCCTACAGCTACACAGTTATGCACACCAGCAGCCCTGACTGGCCTACAGCACAGCTCGATCTCGAGTACCTATTCATGGACTACCCCGTAATAATATGGGAGCTTGGCACCGAAACCGACGCCATGACGGCAGAGGAGGCCTCAGCCCTCGCATACTATCTAAGTGCCGGTGGAACTCTGATAGTGGACTCGGGAGAGTTCGGCTGGGATCATCAGGCTGATGTTGGAGACCCAATAGCCTCTCTAATGGGAATATACGACTGGGAGAACGACCTATCCGACGGAGACGTCTTTGACATCGTCGCTCCAGCCCATGACATATTCACAACACCAAACGACATTACAGGTACATTCCCAGTTACGGTAACCGATGCCTCCCCAGATTTGGGAGATGGGGATGAATGCATCCTCACAGGCGCCGCCGTTGGTGTTGCCCAGGCTGTGCCTCCATATTCCCCGGACTGCTACGTAATCTCCGTTGTCGAGAACACAACTGGGGGTGTAACCTACAGGGCCATCTGGGTTGGTGTCCCGCTCGTTGTCTGGGGTGAAAGAGTAGACTTCGTACATAACATGCTGGTATGGGTTAAGCCGCCGAACCCGCCTCTACCTCCTCCAGTAATAGGAGAGCTAAGCTGGATGCTTGCTATTATTGCCGCAGCAGTAGCATGTGGCATAGCTGCCTCCAGGAGGAGGTAACCCCCCTTTTCTTTTTCAATCTACAACTGTGTCGAGCGTTATCGCTAACCCTTATATGCTCTCAATGTATATCATCTTCTCTACAGGGAAACCTTCCGTTGGGGTAAGAATTGTTGAGCTTGACTAGGAGGACAGTCAATACCGCTATGACTGATATAAGAAGCCAGAAGCTAGATTTTTCCATTTCGAGAATTAAACATCCGATTGATATAAAATATTATCCTAAACCAGCTAATTCAACCGATTTCGAACAGGAAACATCATTACAAAGAATCCGACAATATTTGATAGCCCCAATGCCTAAGGGTTAAAGTCCATATGCACTCTGAAGGTGGCTAGATTGCATATTATCCTCTGTCAGCTTGGTATGTTCACCCTTATTTTATATCATACATTCAGGCGGTATATTTGGTATGGATATGGGTTTTAAACCTTGAATTGGAATCTCTAGGAAGCCCTGCCTGTAACTTGCAGGTATATATAATATCTTTTCAGCAGATACGCTTCCAAATTTTATCTTTTTCTGTAGCTTCCATATGACCTTCCTCATGTAGTAATTTGTAAGCTTTTCTACTTCCTCTTTGCTCGCAAAGGGAGGTACAACTTTTACGTTGTTCTGAACTGATACATCCTTTGCCTTAGACACCAGATCTTCTATCACTTTCGTCCGCACCTTCATTTTTCCTAGTCCTCCCTTCCCGGTGGTAACATCGGTGAGTAAGAGTTCAGGTTTGAAAATGTACTTTCTAGGTGTTAATGGGAATACAGCGGGTACAAGGAGCTTTCCTGTTTCCGCTACTCCCTTCCTTGAAAGAAGTTCTCTCCGCTCGTAAGTATAAGTTATTCTTACAGACCAGGTCGCCACGTACATGTCCCCCTGTCCTGGGGTGACAGGCAAAGTTCCTAAGCCCGATTTAGCTGAAATTATTCTTTTCACCTCTGATGATAGCCCTAGATACGCGTCTGAATCGTATATTTTTTCTCTCCTCTCTTCTCCGTAGAGATTTATTCGCCCTTTATAGTATCCCCTAAATATGTGACTCATCACTACTACAGACTCTTCGGCATGTATTCCAGTGGTGAACGCAATATTGCTGAAGTCAACCATATTTTTCATACTTTCTATAACCTTTGCCTCTACCTCTATAGTTGGAAGCATTAAAGACCCGCTGGTTGAGGACAGCCCTCCTTCCAAAGCCTTACTAGAGTTTCTTGAAGCTTCCTCTAGAGACTCCATGGCTCCGCTATTATCTCCACTGACCAGCTTATCCGCTGATAGAGAAGCATAATATAGAGCTCTAAATCTTGAAACGTCGGACTCCCTACCCTTTACCCCCTCAAGTGACTCGTATGCCGACTTAAAATTGTTCCAGAGTATGCTATAGTTCCAATCACCGCTATTCACCGATCTGATTATGTTAAGCAGGTGGGCATAAGCTGTGTAGAGGCCTATAACCTCCTTAAGGAAATCCCTGTCTCTTTCAGCTACAGCCATGGGTTCAAGGCTTTTAATAGCTGCAGACCTCTTAAATGCTTCCTTAGACGTGCCAGTTACGGCAAACTCGTACCTAAATGGTATGAATGGTGGGGGCAGGAGCTGGTGGTTTGAAACTTTCATATAGTTCATTTGAATGGATGAGTATTCTGGCATAAGCTTAGGCCTTATATTATATCTAAATATGCTCTGCCTCGCAGCCACGTCCATGGTTGAAGCTGTAGAAAGAGCTATATCTGGAATAAGGTTTTTAATCCAGTTATACACCTCGGCTTTAAAGCTTTCCATGTCTCTTTCTGCATCTACGACTCTTTGGCTATACCCACAATACTCGCATGTGTAGAATTCGTCCGAACTCTTAGTAAGCGGGGCACCACAGTTAACACATCTTAAAATCTCGAGTTTCATTTGTATCATCTATAAACACGGGATTCAAGGGCGGAGATCCTAGCATTAAGGTTTGCTCCAACTCTTCTAAACTCAGAGATAAGCTTTCTATACTGTTGCTCTAAAATCTTCTTTGACACCAAGGTCACAACTTCATAACATGTTTTACATATGTAAACACACTCTTCATTGGGGCTTTCTTCATCAAGTGTGGTTCGCAGATAACGGGAGGGGCTTAAATCGAGCTTGTAGAAATTTACACCTTCACCCTGAAACTTTCTACCACATATCCAGCATTGGGCGACCTTAACCATACTGTTCAATCTCGACTCTACCAGATCCACGTACTTTGAAGTTGAGACTGAGAGATAACTCAAGGCTTGACTGTAAAGTTCAGCTGAGGACTCGGGGTCTACACCCTCTTTAAGCTTTGCCTCAAGCATCAATGCGAGGCCAAGATATCCCTGTCCCTTCGTTATCGGGTTCTCTTCAACCCCCAGCAGTCCGTTTAGAACAAGCGGTCTCCCAAGGGAGAGGTATCCCTTACCAATTTCCTTTAATGCTTTAACTAATTCAACAGCGTCCTCTCCATCGGCTTCTTCAATCATATCAAGTTTAGGCCTAACCTGTGCTTCTAGAGCTCTTAATCTTGCTTCTTCAGCAACCTCAGAGGCTAAAACTTTGTATGGAATTTCAATTTTTACTTCCCCGAGCGCCTCCATCTGTTTCGAGCATTCCATCCAACTGTTGGCTGACTGAGTTAGCACGGCATAATACAAGTATGAAAGGGCATAGGCTTTACGTGATAAAGCCTTATCCTCGGGGTTTGGGCTTCTCGCCAGGATAACTGCAGCTTTACCGAAATGTTCGACGGCAAGTGACCAGTTTCCCCTGTTAACCCCCTCGGAATATGCTTTATCCCACTCTTTAATCCCTTTCGTACGGCCTGCAACCATTCCCTTTACCTTCGTTTTATATCTATCTTCAATAAATATAATAATTATCAGATTTACATATGTTTTGGGGCTTACCGTCGGCTAGAAACTTTTATTATTTATTATCGCTGCGTTAGAATTGTGTTATAATATTGTCAGAAAGACTAGACGACCTTTACCTGGCTAGGGCCAGGGAGGATGTTGGACTCCTACAGAAACTAATGGAATACTTTCCAGGCTATAAGGGATACAGAAATAAGGAGATGCTTAGAGAAACTGATAGAAGGGTTAGAGAAACGATATACGAGAGGCTTATCGAAGTCCTCAACATCCTTAAACAAGCATTGAGACACTTAGTATTTGCTGATTTAGAGGCAGCTAAAAACATGGATAGGATTATCACGAGGGTTGAAGGCCTCGCGGAAAAAGTTAGGCATGCAGAGTATGGCTATCAACCATTCATGTCCCACATAAGAATAGGGAAAAAGCAGCTAAGAGCAATGCTCAGGTACGATGCAAACATCGCACTTAACCTATCAGCTTTAATGGAGTCAGCCCTCAACCTTAGGATGGAAGCCAAGAAAAAGCAGGATGTAGTAGGTGCAGCCTCAGAATTTGAAAGTCTAATAGACGTCTTAGAAAGGACCCTTGCGAGAAGGAAGGAGTACATGATAATCTCGGGAGGTGTAAAGTGAATGAGGAGACGGACGAATGTTATAGAATGGAAGAATCCAGGTCCTGACGATATAGTGTGGCAGTATCCAGATGAGGAGATTAGGTGGGGCTCAATACTCATAGTGCACGAGTACGAGACGGCAATATTCATGCGGGACGGGAAAATCTACGACGTTGTACTCCCTGGAAGACATATGCTTGAAACCCAGAACCTTCCACTTTTAACCTCGGCCTACAAGTTTATTATGGGTCTTAGAGAGTCACCGTTCAAGGCTACCGTTATCTTTGTGTCGCTTAAACAGTTCAAGGGAAAGTTCGGGTTGAAAACCAGGACAAGGCTTAGCCCGAGATCCAGCTGGATGACCGAGCTTCAAGCCTATGGGGAATACTGGTTCAAAGTTGAGGATCCATCCCTATTCCTAACCCAGATTATTGGCTCAATCCCAAGCTTAACAACAGCGGACGTATCAAACTTTATAAGGAGCTTTTTCATCCAGCAGTTTATGCAGGAATTCGGGAAGCTGGACGTTATGACTGCATACAAGAATATGGAAGATATATCGTTAAAGATTAAGTCAAGCCTTGACGAATCATTTAGGCAGAGAGGCCTTAGGCTTCTTGACCTTAAACTAGCAGGCCTAAATGCACCGCTCCTTGAGAAGATGGAGAGGACAGATCCAACTTATGGGCTTGCCCTAATAGCCGCGATTCAGGAGGGCAATGAAGACAAGGTTTTAGAGATTACGAGGACTGTTGAGTCTATGCGTGCAATAGGGAAGGCTGGCGGAGCAGGCATAGGTGCAGCTCTTGTTGCAATCCCACAGTTATTCACGCAACAGCAGGCCCAGGTTCAGACTAAACCTCAGAAGGAGAAATCACCTATTGGGAAGCTGAGAGAGCTAAAGCAGATGCTGGATGAGGGACTTATAACAAGGGAGGAGTATGAGTCTGCAAAGAAGGAAATATTGAAAGAAATGACATAAAGAATAGTAGGGGGCGAGGTATTAGACCATTTACTCTGTTAGCTTCTTTATTATACCGTACACTGTTGCGAGCCCCGCAATTATGAAGATTAGGTCGTAGATTATGTTTGCTATTCTTTCTTCAAGCATTACAACCATTAGTGATGTGACAAGGCTTCTAAGGAACATGTAGAGTATTGCAATAACCACTAGGTTGAGAATATTATCTGTGACACCCGAGGCTATTGGCGCCTTGCTTTTCAGTGCTTCCTGGTATATGAGGCTCAGAGGTTCACCCATTCCTTTAATGAGAACCACCATAATCAGCACTAGGATTAGACTGGCGAGCTGGGTTACATTGAGAGATATGGGCTTTCCCATCACGGTTGTGTCCACTATTACAATCCTATTCAGCTCTGCTGAGAATACTCTCCCTACAAGCCATAGTATTATGAACACTATTATTATGGCTGATATCTGCCGCACTAGGAGCTTAGAACCCTTCTTAATACTCACCCAGGTTTCACCTTAGTGGGAAAACTACTACTTTATTATAAGTGTGACCTATTAGAGATTTCAAACCTGCAAGGCGGAGTAGAGGCAGTCGAACTATACAACTGTATAGTTCGACATTTTTATCAGTGTTCTTCGGTAAGAGTTAAACGATGGCCATGCCAGGAGGATATATGGGTAAGATTCTACATGTAGATCTCTCATCAGGAACCATAACAGAAGAACCCCTAGACATGGAAATCGCCAGGAAATACCTGGGTGGAAAGGGATATGCAGTCTACCTCTTGTACAAATACCTCAAAGAATATGAGGCAGAGGGTATATCACCGAAGGATATAGATCCTTTAGGCCCCGAAAACGTCGTTATATTTGCAACAGGACCGGGTACGGGCATTCCAGGATTCCCCTCACCAGGAAGGTATCATGTGATGGCTTTAAGGTCTCCGCTCACAGGTTCAATTGGGAGCGCAAATTCCGGTGGCGAATTTGGCCCATTCATGAAATTTGCAGGCTACGACCTAATAGTTATAAAAGGCGCCTCCGAAAAGCCCGTGTATCTCTCAGTAGTGAATGGTAAAGCTGAACTCCATGATGCATCGGACCTTTGGGGCAAGAACGTGTTCGACACGTGTAGAATCCTTAAGGAGAGAATAGGAGGGAAGAATACGAGTGTAGCCTGTATAGGCCCGGCCGGGGAGAACCTAGTCATGATGGCCTGCATTATGAACGATGACCACAGAGCAGCTGGCAGAACAGGCCTAGGAGCTGTCCTTGGAGCTAAAAAGCTTAAGGCTATAGTTGTATCGGGTGAAAAAGAGGTTCCAATAGCCAAGCCCGAGGAATACAAGGAGATCTCAAAGAAGCTTCTGGATGTTATGAGGCAGAACGCTGTAACTGGTGAGGGACTACCAAAGTATGGTACTGCAATACTCGTGAACATAATAAACCAGAACGGCCTGTTGCCATTTAAGAACTGGCAGACAGGAGTAAACCCAGAAGCAGACAAAATAAGCGGGGAAACGATGGAGAAGGAGTACCTCATTAAGAGAAGGCCTTGCTGGGGATGTACTATTGCATGTGGGAGAGTAACAAGGGTTGAGTCAGGCCCATATCAGATACTGTATTCAGAGGGTCCGGAGTATGAGTCCGTGTGGGCGCTTGGAAGTGATACAGGTGTCACCGCTCTCGATGCAGTGATTAAGGCAAACCATCTGTGCGACGAGCTTGGGATGGATCCAATAAGCCTTGGTTCAACGATTGCATCGGCTATGGAGCTTTACGAGAAGGGATACATACCAGAGGAGGATCTTCAAGGATTGGATTTAAGGTTCGGCAATCCTGCGGCCCTTGTCGAGGCTGTCTGGAGGACAGCTTATAAGACGGGATTCGGGAAGTATCTTGCACTAGGTTCAAAGAAGCTCTGTGAGAGATATGGGCATCCAGAGCTGTCCATGAGTGTTAAGGGCCTTGAAATGCCGGCCTACGATCCGAGAGGGGCTAAAGGTATTGGTCTAAACTATGCTACTGCGAACAGGGGTGGATGCCATGTTACAGGATACACGATTTCCCCCGAAATCCTAGGTATACCTGAGAAGATAGATCCATTAACCCCTGAGGGCAAGGCTAAGTGGGTGAAAATATTCCAGGACTTCACCTGCGTTGTGAACTCAACTGTGAATTGCCTATTCACAACATTCGCGCTGACAGCGAAAGACTATGCAGAAATACTGTCAGCAGTAACAGGCTGGGATTTAACCGAGGACGAGATAATGAAGATTGGAGAGAGAATCTACAACCTCGAGAGAGTGATGGTAAACAAGTACGGCTTCACAGGAAAGGACGACATGTTGCCCGACAGGCTGACAAAGGAGCCCATGCCTGAGGGACCTGCCAAAGGCCAGGTTGTAGAGCTTGAAAAGATGAAGAAAGAGTACTACGAGCTTAGAGGATGGGTTGATGGTGCTCCGACCCAGGAGAAACTGAGAGAACTCGAGATAGAACTATAACCCCCTTCTTTATTTTAGATGAGGCTCACTCCAACGTTTAAGCTTATATTTAAGGTTCCTCCTTAAAATGGGTGGATGGGTAGGCTCTTGCTTTTCGCTAGCCTTAGAGAGAAGTACGGGGTCAAAGAGGTTGAGATAAACTGGAGTGGGGGAGGGCTTAAAGAGTTCTTCCTTGAGGCGTCTAAAAAGTTGGGTTCTGAATTTCTTTCCGAGGTTTTCGAAGGAGAGAAACCTAGAGATGATAGAATAATACTGGTTGATGGAAGGAATATTAAGGATATCAGGGGGAAAGTCAGGGTCAAACCTGAAAGTGTAGTAGCAGTTTTCCCACCGATGGCTGGAGGGTGAGAATGGAGTATCCCAAAATCGTCCAAGTTGAAGTCACGAACAAATGCAACTTTAACTGTATAATGTGTATTAGGAGTACCTGGAGCGTGAAAACCGGCAACATGGATTTTAAACTTTTCAGAAAGATCGCAAGGGAGTCTTTCCAGTATTCCGAGAAAATAGACCTTTATGGGATGGGTGAGCCTCTTCTACATCCCGATCTCCTCCGCATGGTAAGGCTGGCGAAAGAGTGCAACAGGGATGCTGAAATATTCATAAGCACCAATGGCTCGCTCCTAAGCCCTGAGATAGCCATAAAACTTTTCGAAGCAGGTTTAACATCGGTATCATTCTCGATAGATAGTTCAGACCTGTCTCAACTGGCGAAAATAAGGCGTGGAGCTGAACCCTCCATAATCCTTAGAAACCTGAAAAGCACTGCTGCAATGAAAAATAAGTATTCAGCTGAGGTAGGTATCGAGTTTGTAGCTTTTAAAGACAACTACAGAGACATCCCTGGAATAGTTGAAATGGCTGGTAAGCTTGAGCTAGACTACGTAGTAGTCTCAAATGTTATACCCTATACAAAGGAGTTCTACGAGATGGCAGTCTATCTCACGTTGAGCAGTAAACCTTTCAAGGTAGCCAGATCAGCCCCGGAGTACGGCTGGGATCTGATAAGGCTTCCAAGCTACAAGCTCCTTTCAGAAGTATATGGTAGAAGTATCAACACGGAGATAGAAAGAGTAAGAAACGGGTTTTGGAGCGAAGCTGCGAAATACGGCTACTGGGTAAACCTCCCACTACTTATTGAGAGCAAAGAGAGAATAAAACTCGCTGAAGACACACTACGCTATGTTGAGAAGGCATCAAGGATAGCATCTCAGTATGGGATAAGGTTCGAACAGCCAAAACTAATCCCTGACTCGAAGGATAGGGAGTGTCCCTATGTAGTGGAAGAAGCAACCGTTGTTAGGGCTGACGGGGCTGTCGCCCCTTGTTTCGAATTCCTGTACACTCACCCACTATTCGTTAATAATCATCAGAAGATTGTGAAGGCCGTGAACTTCGGCAATGTAAGACAGAAAAGCATTTTAGATATATGGAACAGTGATGAGTACGTGGAATTTAGAGATGCACGGCGGAGGCTCAGCACTACTACTCCGTGGTGCGGCGACTGCCCCTACTCAAGTCTAGGCTGCTGGTTTGTCAAAGATAACAGTTTAGACTGTTACGGTAACTCTCCAAGTTGTAGTGAATGTCTCTATAGCGTGGGGGTTTCAAAATGTCAGATATAGTCCGAGATGAAAGGAGTAGAAGATTTAGGCTAATACTGAACATTCTGGGAATAATTTTATCCACATCTCTCCTGTTCTATTATATTCCATTACTCAAGAATGCAGGTTTAGCTTTAGGGCTTGCGGCTGGCGGAATCTTAACCCTAAATACCGCATGTTCCCTTGCAGTCTACATCTTAGACCTAGCCGAGATATTTCACAGAGGCCGTACCCCGGAGTAAAGCCTCTCCTTCAGGCGTTTAAGCCTGTTTACAGCCTTCTCCTTCTCCACGCCACCTAATTTAACTTGCCTTACAGCTTCTTCCATAAATGAGATAGCTTTCTCCATCGACTGAATGTCGACAGGGAAGGGAACTCCATCCTTCCCTCCAAAGGCGAGAGCGTACTTTGCGGGGTCACGCCAGCTTGGAGGTTCACCATAGACAAGGTCGGATATCAAGGCTAAACCCCTAACTGTCGAGGGCCCAAGACCTTCTATCTTTATAAGATCCTCAAAGTTCCCGGGCTGAAGCTGGTAAGCTTCCTCAATAGCCCGCCAGTTAAGCCTCTCAGGCATGTTAAGGAATGGAAGCTCCTCCTCCCCAACATATTTGAAGGGTCCCTTGACAGCAAGCATTTTAGCCCTTCTGAAAAGCCTCTGAACCCTCCTAGGATTCATCCTAGCTATGTCGGTACTAACCTTCCTACACTCATCTGCATTTTCGTCAGTCATGTTTAAGACCTTCCTGTGCTTCATAACAGCAGCTACGTCCCTGTCCGGGTTTTCAACCCAGCTTCCATACTTCAAGCTTAGCCAATGGTACCGCCTTGCAAGTCTAAGCCTAGTGTTCATACCCTGCTGTATAACAGCCCAGTCACCGTCCTCGCTTACAACCATAACATGATGGTAGATCTTATAGCCATCCTGTAAGGCTACGGAGTCGACCTTCGCGGACATCCTGCTCGCAAGCTTTAAGCCTTCGATCTTAGAGCCTGAAAGCCCAAATATTATCCCCACATGTTCTACCTCTCGGGGCGTCAGCCTACTCCTCCTACCCTTCCCGCCGCAGACGGCCACTCCAAACTCCACAGGATCCAAAACAGTCCTTAAAACACCCGTCACAGTTGTCGTGACCCCGGAGCTGTGCCAGTCATAGCCCAAGACACAGCCCAAAGCCTGAAACCAGTAAGGATCAGAAAGCCTTGCAAGCAAGCCTCTCCTTCCATACTCGGCTATAATAAGTCTTACAATAGGCCTACAAAGCCGGATCATCCTGTCTATAAGCCAGTGTGGGGCCCTACCCCAGTGCAATGGAAGTACTGCTGAGCCGGAGATACCCATTTCACTAATATTAACCACTATCACTTACTAAACTTTACCTATTGCTTCTGATGCCAACCTCAATAATGTGAAAATATCTTGGGATAAAGCCTAATCTATTATCTTGCTAATTGATTCCTCAAACGGGGGTTTTAGTATGCCCCTTTCGGTAACAATTCCTGTTACCAGGTCTGGAGGGGTTCTGTCAAAAGCATAGTTTATGAAGTTTGCCTCTTTGGGGGCTATTCTCTTTCTACCTATCATATATACTTCTTTAGGGTCTCTCTCCTCTATTTTCACATCTTCAGGCTTGGACTTTGGGTCTATTGTTGATGTAGGGGCGAAACTGTAGAAGGGAATACCGTGATGCTTAGCTAGAACCGCAAGGCTATAGGTTCCAATCTTATTATAGACTGTTCCGTCTCTGAGGATTCTGTCAGCGCCGACGAATATCTTGTCAACCTTGCCCAGCTGCATGAGAAAGCCTGCAGTATTATCGGTTATAACAGTGACGGGTATCCCAGCCCTCGAGAGTTCCCATGCTGTCAGCCTTGCACCCTGAAGTAGGGGCCTTGTCTCGTCGGCGTAAACGTGAAATTTCACACCTCTCTCCCACGCGATATACATTGGTGCAAGTACAGTTCCATATTTCACTGTTGCGAGGCTTCCAGCATTGCAATGTGTCAAAATATTGTCTCCATCACTTATCAGCTGGGCTCCGACCTCCCCGATCCGCCGGTTCGTCTCAACATCCTCCCTGTGAATTTTCAATGCCTCCTCAACAGCCAGTCTTCTAACCTCATCTACGGTTCCGCCCTTTAAAGCCTTGTTTAACACCCTGTCTATAGCCCAGAAAAGATTAACAGCCGTCGGCCTTGTAGACCTCAACAGGTCAGCCGCTTTCTTAATGTCCCTAATGATCCCATCTCTAGTCCGAGCCCTACTTCTGTAAGCCGCGAGGGCAATCCCAAGCGCCGCGGTTACACCTATCGCCGGGGCACCCCGTACCTCCATAGTTTTGATAGCTCTTGCAACCCTCGAGACAGTCCTACATCTTACATATTCAAGCCTGGTAGGAAGCTTAGTCTGATCTATAAGGACCACTACGCCGTCCTCCCACCTAACAGTCTCCTCCAACATCACAAAGCTGAAGCATAGCATAACCTAAAAACTTACCGTCTGACACCGCCGCCTTTGTCACCAACATCCACTTTTTAGCATGCTTCAGCTGGACTTAGCAAACATGGCTGGTTTGTCAATACTTTTTGACATAGAATTTATAGAGGCTTAATTTGGGAAATATAATTGTATGCCAGGCTACTTTGAATCAGCGCTCAAAGCTATTTCCCATCCTACAAGGAGAAAAATATTAAAGATCCTCAGCGAAGGCGAACTCGGCTTCACAGAACTCATGAATAAAGCCGGAGTCAGAAGCTCAAGTCTAATGTCCTACCATCTAAACACACTCACCCCTTTCATTAAAAGAAAAAGTGCGGAGAACGGCAGGATTACCTACACTCTTTCAAAGCTTGGAGTCTCAGCTCTCAGGTTCATAGAGATGATAGAAAAAAGCAGGGAGCTATTTGAACCTGAAAGCTACAGATACAGGCGGCTAATATACGCGTTAAAGGCCTTGTCTGTGGTTTCGCTCTTTTCCAGCCTAAGCCTTCTACTGCTCCTCACATGCAGAAACGCTAGCGTTCTATCGCTATCGGTTTACATTGTTATCCTCATCTACCCACTAATCCACATGTTATTCGAGGGAGAATATAGGATAGTAGAACGGGTTGTCGACGCCCTTATAAGACCTAAGACTCTTTTCAATGACATTGTTGAAAACCCCGGGAAAGCCCATATTGAATCGGTATACATCACTGTCTTCTCAGGCGGGGTTGTAGGCGCCATGATGCTTTCAAACATGCTTATAGCTTCCAGGTCTGCCTGGGCAATAGTGATGCTCCTCTGCCTTTCAGCATCCCTAATGCTTATAGGCGTATTTTACGTTATAAGGTGTCTCTACGCAGCCATGCTAGCTAAAATTCTCGGGTCGAACGCGCAGGCGCTCTACAAGAAATTCCTGTCAACTTTAGGATACACGGAGATTCCTAACCTAGTCCTGACGATACCTATGCTAATCTACCTATCTAGGGAGCCTATAGAATTCCTCCAACAGTTCTTCCAGCTAGGATTAAACCTCTACACCATAATCTATACCGTTCAAACCATATTGTCCTTCATACTTCAATACTACGCGGCAAGGAAGGCAGCAGCCCTAGACCCAAGGAGGACACTACTAGTGTTAATCTTCAATGCGACTCTCAAACTAGTAAGCCCCGAGATTAGAAACCTATTACTCCAATGAATAGGGCGGAAAGTATGCTTAAGTGCTCCCGGATCATATATGTGAAAGTAGACCTATCATCGTCTTAGCGTTTCTGACAGCGTATCCGTAGGGGTCGTTGTTGAAGTAGATGTAGACACGCTGTACGGGGAGCTTGCTGATCCTATTAGCCCATTGCTGCAGCTCCTCCCGGCTGTAGTTATAGTTATACCATCTTTTAACCCCGTGAAACCTAACGTATGCAAAGTCGCAGGTGGACTCAGCCATGGACGGCATCCTCGGAGCACTCACAACGCAGAATGCAACCCCGTACCTTTCAAGCAGCCTTAAAACCTCCCCTTCGAACCAGGATCTATGCCTAAACTCCACGGCGTACTCGTATCCCCGCGGTAGGATGGAAAGAAACCTCTCCAGAAGCCCATCGTCTCTGTGAAGTCCTGGGGGGAGCTGCACAAGTATAGGGCCTAGTTTCCCCGCATCCTTCAAGGGTTTAATTCTGCCTAGGAAATCGTTCAGTATGAAGTCTACGTCTTTAAGCCTGTTCTCATGAGTGATACGCCTGTTCATTTTAACCGCGTATACAAATCCGCTGGGGGCTTTTCTAACCCAACCCTTCACATAGCCCCTGAATGGCATCTTGTAGAATGTTGAGTTAATCTCGACGGTTCGGAAAGCCTTGCAGTAGTACTCAAAATACTTGGACTTGTCGGTGCCGGGAGGGTAGAGAACACCCTCCCAGTGCCTGTAGTACCAGCCGCTGCATCCCACGTGAAACCTTTCCAACCCCTGGATGAAAGATGTTTAGGAATAAATAAAATTATGAGATGTATCAGGATTTCATCTGTAACATGCTGTTAACGTCCACCTCCAGCATCCTATCGGTGTATACCATATCTTAGTCAGGCTAGAAGGGTGGATCAGGTTGAAGCCTACGCAGTCCACAGCAGGAGGATAGATGTTAGGGTTGAGAAAGGCGAGGTAAAAACGGCTAGGACATCCGTGGTGACGGGGATCGGAATTAGGGCGATAACAAGCAAGGCTGTCGGGTTCTCGTTCACCACAAACCCGGAGAATTATGAAAAGTCCCTGGAGGAAGCTTGCTCCATGGCTAGGGCTGGAAGGCCGGATCCAGACTTCAAATCCCTCCCAGCGGATTTGAAGTCTAACCTTGCAAACGGTGCAAACGGAGAATTCTCCGGGCTCATACTTTCAGGCTTTCTCGTGGAGAACGAGGAAATCACGAAGGGCCTAAAACAGACAATGTGCGGCATAAATATCCTACTGGAAAATATAGATGCCGTGGGAGACGATATAAGAGACGTAGGTGGAATCCTAGCGCCATCAATAAGAATTAGACAAGCTATGATAACTAGCAGAAAAGGATAACCCTGCTATAACGAAATCGAATACGGCTAAGCCTGAGCTAGGGAAGCGGTTTCTCCCACAGCGATAGGAAGCCCCTATCTTTAATTTCCATAGCAAGTCCTCTTTCCCAGAAAAACCTTGTAAGCTCCTTCTTAAGTCTATCCCATCCGGGAACCTTGTCCGGGTCTGTCACTGTTAGGTCTAGGTTTAGTTTGAAGCTGTAATTGTCCTCAAACATGTCCACAAGCTTCTTATACTTCTCAGAGACATACTCATCCTCTAACAGGTAGCCTTTCTCTTTTACAGCCCATGTTGCAACTTCGTAGACCTCTCTAGCCTCTTTGAGCCGTTCGGGCTTCCTGTGTGGTGTTAAGCTCCACCAGAGGACGTCGTTCAATCCTGTGACAGTCCTTCTCAGCGGGTCTATGGTTGCGGCTCTCCACGCGTGCTTGTTGTCTATCTCAAGTTGGAATCCTTCTATTCTGCACACCTCCACAATTTCGGGCTGTTTCTCCCCGATCTGTATCTCCAGCTCGTAATGCCCTTCCCTTTCGAACTCCTCAAGCCTAGGCCTATAGT
>Ga0164310_10000799_pt1 | contig 17233 bp, 19 predicted proteins | sample GuaBasSedimGuay1_FD_121795 | JGI IMG/M metagenome (GOLD analysis project Ga0164310, IMG submission 121795) | Subseafloor sediment microbial communities from Guaymas Basin, Gulf of California, Mexico - Guay1, Core 4569-9, 0-3 cm | ecosystem: Environmental > Aquatic > Marine > Hydrothermal vents... | reverse complement strand
ATATCCATTAATGCTTTATACTGCATTCTGGATAAGATCTATTAGAAGAAGGTAGCTCTATAATAGAACCATTAGTAGTATTGTGTGTATATATTCTTATTATAATGTAGGTTACTCTGATAAGAGTGGATGACTTCAGCTGGACGCATCTCTTCTCTCACCTCTCCCTTCTTGTTCCGGTATCCATTCTCAGAAAAGTAACCTATAATATAGAAAGAATATATACACCAAATAATATGAATGGTTCTATTATGTAGGTAGAAAAATTAATAAGACCATTTCCGAAAGATGTTAGCCATGTTCGTGATTAAGAGAGATGGTAGAAAGGTTCAGTTTGAACCGAGGAAAATAACCAACGCAATTTTTAAAGCGTTTTCAGCAACAGGTGAGGGAACTCTCGAAGATGCAAAGAGGCTTTCCAGAAATGTTGCAAAGCAAATCGAGAGGAAGAAGCTTACACCCTCTGTTGAAGAGATACAGGATAGGGTTGAATTATCCCTTATGAGAGATGGGAAATATAGAACCGCTAAGGCATACATCCTGTATAGAGAGCAGCACAAGAATATTAGAGAGATAAGGGGTCTGATGAGTGATACGACTGTTGTAGATGACTACCTCGATAGAAATGACTGGATGGTTAAAGAGAACAGCAATATGACGTTTTCTCTTCAGGGATTAAACAACTATCTCTCTTCTAAAATAGTCTCGAACTACTGGCTTAGAAAGCTCTATCCCCCTGAAATTAGGGATGCCCATATTTCTGGAGATTTCCACATCCATGATCTTCAGCAGTTATCCGTCTACTGCGTGGGATGGGATCTCAACGACCTCCTCATGTCCGGGTTCACGGGTGTCCCGAGCAAGATCACGTCCAAGCCCGCAAAACATTTTAGAACCGCCTTGGGTCAGGTGGTCAACTTTATGTATACCCTTCAGGGAGAGGCTGCAGGAGCACAGGCACTGAGCAACGTGGACACCCTGCTCGCTCCATTCATAAGGTACGATGACCTGACCTACAAGCAGGTGAAGCAGAATCTACAGGAATTTATGTTCAATATGAATGTTTCCACGAGGGTTGGTTTTCAATGCCCATTCAGCAACGTGACCTTGGATCTTAAAGTTCCGGCATTTATGAGAAATGAGCCTGCTGTTATAGGTGGAGAGCCTGTTGGTGAGCCACTTGGAGACTTTCAGTCAGAGGTAGATATGTTCGACAGGGCTTTTGGAGAGATTATGTGTGAGGGAGACGGGAGGGGCAATCCATTCAGCTTTCCAATCCCAACCTTGAATATAACAAGAGATTTTGACTGGGATAACCCGATATATGATCCCCTCTGGCAGATGACTGCTAAGTATGGGATACCGTACTTCTCCAATTTTGTAAACTCCGATATGTCTCCAGAAGATGTCAGGAGTATGTGTTGCAGGTTGAGGCTGGATAAGAGAGAACTGATGAAGCGTGGTGGAGGACTATTCGGTGCTAATCCTCTTACTGGTAGCATTGGTGTTGTCACTATAAATATGCCCAGAATTGGATATACTGCTGAAGATGATTATGATTTCTTTGAACGCCTCGACGAGCTGATGGAGCTGGCCAAGAACTCTCTTGAGATAAAGAGGAATATCCTCGATAACTACACGGAGAAGGGTCTCTATCCCTATGTGGCATTCTATCTTAGAGATATGAAGGAGAGGTTTGGCACATATTGGAAGAACCACTTCTCTACTATTGGCCTGATAGGTATGAATGAGTGTTTGAAGAACTTCCTCGGGAAGGATATAACCACACATGAGGGAAAGAACTTTGCGATTGGCGTATTGAAGCATATGAGGACGAAAATACTTGAGTTTCAAGAGGAGACTGGAAACATCTACAACCTCGAAGCAACTCCTGCCGAGGGAACATCTTACCGCCTTGCAAGGATTGATAAAAAGACATATCCAGACATAGCAACAGCTGGAAAAAACACTCCCTATTACACCAATTCTACCCATCTTCCAGTTGACTTCGATGTGGATATATTTGATGCGTTGGAGATGCAGGATGACCTTCAAACCCTGTATACTGGTGGGACGGTTATGCACCTGTATCTCGGTGAATTTAACCCACCTGTTAGTGTAGTTAAGGGTCTTGTTAAGAAGATTTCATCTGGGTTCAGGCTTCCATACTTCACCCTCACGCCGACGTTCAGCATCTGTCCAAATCATGGATATATGTCTGGAGAGCATTCGACCTGTCCTCAGTGCAATTCCAGATGTGAAGTTTACTCTAGGGTTGTGGGCTACCTGAGACCCATATCTCAATGGAACGATGGAAAGGTCGAGGAGTTCAAGCAGAGAAATATGTTTGAATTATGAGGTGGTTGTATGAAGATTGATGATGCCATTTCTAGAATGGATGCTCGACACGAGAAGAAGCGTGATATACGCCTCAAGAAGGCACACGACTATGCAAAGGATGCAGACTGTCTGAATAACTTCAAAGTTATGGGTGCTCTTCAGGATACATTATTAAAGCACGGTATCCCCATACCGATACACAGACCCGTTGGAGTTGCTCTGTGGCATCTTCTCCACAAGTATGTAAGAATTTTAAACCTTCTCAACATTGGAGAATCAGCTTTGAATGAACCGTTGGAAGATAGCTTTATAGATCTTGAGAACTATTCTGAGCTTGCCGTTGAATGTTTGGAGGACGAAGATTGAGAGTTGCAGATCCGTGTGGTGTTTACAGACCACAGAGGAAGAGGTGGTCGATATATCTTGCTCATCCAATTAAGGATAGGGCTTGGATTAAGGATGTTGAGGAGTCTCTTGAAAGTGAACTTCCGGTTGACTTCATCAATCCTTTCTACGATAGGGATAGAGAAGATATTAACGATATTGACAATGGCAGGAAGAAGGAGTTCGGTGCAGAGCTTGATGCAAAGACAATTGTTATGGACGACCTGTCTCTAATTAGAAAGAGTAATGGCATTCTGGCTGTTCTGACTGGCTCCAAGACAATTGGGACAATTATGGAGCTTATGTACGCCCGCATTATCGGTAAGAAAGTCTGGATTGTCTGCCTTGATAAGGAGCTTATGGGCCATCCTTGGCTGAGATACGTCTCCGATAACAATATATATCCCAGTTTTGAGGAGTGGGTTAACTCTGTCGGTTCTAACTTTACAGAACATTGAATATACCATTGAATCCGGCAGGCCAGTGATATGGATTTTTGCTAGAGATGAAAATGGAAAGCCCGAGACTGTTAAGGTAAAGGGATTCGTTCCATATTTCTATATAAGGCAGGGAGAGTCCTACAAGGCAACTGGCGAGAAGGGCATCACTCTTACAAATATAAAGGCAAAGACTATTTACGGGAAGAGTGTTGTCAGGGTTGAAGTCCGAAAGCCCGGTGATGTATCCAAGATGCGTAAGAAGTTCTTGGAGACTTGGGAGTCGGATATTCTCTTTCCAATTCGATTTATGATTGATAAGGATCTCTTCTCCACGTTCACATATGACGGTTCGAATATTACTCCTGTAGAGGCAGATCCAACACCTCCACGCGTATTCTTTATAGATATTGAGGTTGCTACTCCGAAGGAAGACTGGTCCGGTGCATTTGAGGCTCGACATGAGATTATATGCATCTCGATTTACGATTCATATACTAAAGTTCTGACCACTATGATCTATCATCCTGAACCAGAGAAGATTACAAAGAGGGATAATTTAGAAGTTTTTACCAATGAAACCGATCTACTTGAGGCATTTACTGCAAAAGTTAATCTTTTCAAACCGGACATTATCACGGGCTGGAACGTAGTAGATTTCGATATTCCGTACATTATTACGCGTATGAGGAGACTTAAACTTGACCCTAACGCCCTTTCTCCGCTCTCATTTACGCGAATAGAGCAGTCTGAGGGCTTTTTGAAGTCTGGCAGGGTAAAATTGAAGGGACTGTCTGTTGTCGATCTCCTATCCGCATACAGAAAGTTCTTTGCAAAGGCGTTTCCGTCATATGCCCTTCAAGCTATTGCACAGAAGGATCTCGGTGAGTCGAAGATAGACATATCCAACTTCTACGATACGTGGGTAAACGACCCAGATGAAATCATCAAGCGTAATGCACTTGACGTTGACTTCTTGCAGAGAATAGATTCAAAGTGGGGATTGCTGGATCACTACACCAAGCTGAAGAATATGATTGGAGCCACGTACGATGATGTTCTCTCGTCCAAGAGATTGATAGATATTAAGATCCTGCGCAAGGCAAAGGAGAGAGGGATCGTTCTTCCAAAATCTAACAAGGTAGAAGAGGTAGAAGAGTCATACGTCGGGGCCTATGTAATGTTGCCAAAAACTGGCATACATTCGAACGTCATCGTCCTTGACTTCAAGAGCCTGTATCCGTCAATATTTACATCCTTCAATATATCTCCAGATACACTTACATCCGATCCATCCAACTCGTATAAAGTTGGAAGGTGGTTCTTCAAGAAGACTCCCGTCGGTATTCTTCCAGAAAGCGTGACGGAGCTTCAAAACCTCAGATCGGCAACCAAAGAGGAAATGAAGAAGTATGCGGTTGGAACCCCCGAGTATGAAGCGTTAAACTCAAAGCAGAGAACGATAAAGTTTCTGATAAATGCATTCTACGGTGTTTTTGGCTACCCTAAATTTAGACTTTATAATAAGGAAGTTGCAGAGGCGGTCACGTTGAGGGGACAGAAATACGTTAGAAAGACTGCTGATATGCTTGAGAGTTGGGGATACGACGTTCTATATGGGGATACCGATAGCGTATTTGTACGCATAGATGGAGACCTGAACAACGCACTGATGCAGGGAGAGATGCTTGCAAACAGGATTACATCTGAACTTAGAACATCGTTCAGTGGTGCTGAGATAGTTATAGAATTCGAGAAGGTCTACTCCAAGATTCTGTTTGGAAAAGTAAAGAAGAGATATGCGGGTATAAAAGTGTGGGATGGAGGTCAACCCACAAATAAGCTCGATGTAACTGGATTCGAAGTCAAGAGATCAGACTCATCTCTTCTCTCAATAGATATACAGAAAAAAGTTATGAATATTCTCCTCTCAGAGGATGATCCAGAGCAAAGCCTGAAGTCTCTGCTGAGGGGGTTGAAGAGTTCTTTTGAAGATGTTCCACTCACAATGATGGCTATGCCAAAGGGTGTAAAGAAGAGTCTCGACTCATATGGAGGTGTAAACGCCAAAGGGGGAAAGATCGGGATACCTGCGGTTGTGAGAGCTGCAATGTATAGCAATAAACACTTTGGGACGAGTTTTGGTGCTGGATCTAAACCGAAGATGATATATATAAGGGATGTTCCAGATGGCTATGAGAAGACAGATGTCATTGCTTTTGATGATGATACTGTCATTCCGCTAGGATTCATACCGGACTACGAGAAGATGTGGAACACCATCGTGAAGCGAAAGGTGCAGCCACTTGTTGAGATAATCGGACTGGATTTCGATGAGCTGGTGGATACACATAGACAGAGCAGGTTAGATGAGTTCCAAGAAGCCAAATAGGTTCATAACTACAACTTTATTCGGTACATTCTACTTTTGGTCACTTGAAGGTATAGTTGAGATTGGCAATTCTAACTCCGTTATCAGGATTCCGGCAACATCGTGGAAGAAGTTTGTAAAGGTTACAATAGACGCATATATCAATAGAAAAAAAGTTATAAAGTGGGGCATAGAGGTAAATGTAGACGATAGGTACGTCACTATAAGCGGGATATCAGGCTCCATCAAGGTTCCCACTGAACACTTCAAGGAGTGGATCGTGACGTTCATAACACATATGGAGAAACAGTACAATGTCAAAAAAGTCAACTCCCTACTTGGGTAAACGCGGGATAAGTTCATTTTTCCTGCACAAATCCCACATAGAACTATGGAAGACCTGTAAGAGGGCTGCATTCAACTCTATTATGCATATTGATAGATCCACACCAGATGGAGTTATAACAGAGGCTGGAACATCCTTTCATCTCGCGTGTAACAGGTTTTTTGATAATGTTGACCTCAACAGGATTGTTAGTATGGATGCGTCGGCTCGACTGAAATACTTTAAGGATATACTGGAAACTCTTCCCGAGAACAGGGAACTTCTATACAGATTTGCGCAGTTCGAAAACGATAGGTTTGAGGCATTCAAGAATAATCCCGTTAGATGGTTCCCGTGCAACAGGGAGCTTGAGATAATAAAACCCAAGATTGGTCTATGGGGGACAATTGACTCCGTTGAATATGTGTATGATGATCCAGACTCTGAAGAGAGAGCAGTTGTCGAGTACAAGACGGGTAGACTGACGGATTGGAGGAAGACAAAGCTTCGAAGGGAGCTTGCAGTGTACAAGCTTCTCATAGATGATACACCTATGGCTCCTGTACCGATAAAGCATATAGGTGCTTTTTGCGCTGGAAATGAAGATTATAGAGATGGAATTATGTTTGAAAAGGTTAATGGTCAAACTCTCACTGCCCTTCTTAAAGTTATTAAGGAGATCAGAGAGACGTTTGAAAAAGCGTATATTGGAGATAGGAAATACGACCTTTCGTACTTCCCAAAGGAGGCTAGTGCCTTCTGCATGTTGTGCTCGTACTCCGAAAGGTGTTACGAGGAGGAAAGTATATGAGCAAGGAAAAGGCAAACTTTATATTGGACTTTATGTCCATGCAGGTGCAGATAGACAAACAGATATTGGAGATGTTTACAGCAGTTACAGACATCTTCGATGAGGACATAGAGGAGAGCATGCAGCTCCTCGACGAGATAGCAGAAAAGATTGAAAACACGAGAAAGTCGCTGAAAGAATATCCAGTTGAAGGAGGGAACGATCTTGACACAAGCTTCTCTTACCGCTGATTTTCTTTCAGAGCTATCTATGTGCAACAGGTGCGGGTTGAGAAAGGGAACGACTCCGGTTGCTGGCAGGGGAAACAGGAATAAACCTCTAATCATGTTTGTCGGAGAAGCTCCTGGTAGAAACGAGGAAAAGACTGGACTGCCATTTGTGGGTGTTGCTGGAAAGATCCTGAGCAGGTGGATCGAAAGTCTTGGTATATCGAAGGACGACTATTACGTTACAAATGCTGTGAAGTGCCGTCCACCGTCAAACAGAGCACCACAGTTCAAGGAGACACAGACGTGCAAGAGCTGGCTATATGAAGAGATAAAGATCATTGACCCACAGGTTATTGTCTGTCTTGGCAGGATAGCTATGTTCACTATGAACGGTAGGAGAGGGTACTTCGTGAAGTCATTTGGGAAACCAGTCTTCACGATGTATCACCCTATGGCATCTCTGTATGATCCTCGCAAAGAGGCACAGGTGGAGCAACATTTAAATAAACTCAAACTGTTCTTATCAGAGTTTAAGAAAGAAGGATTCGACTTGAATTCTTTTCTAAAATCGGAGGAAGAAGCGTTTGAAAGAAACAAGCGTTCACGAGTACACAATTAGAACACGTGCAGACAAGGTTGCAATTCTACCATTTGGAGATGTTCACTACGGTCATGCGAATTGCGACTATGTGAAGGTTAATAAATACATAGAGTGGGCCAAGGCAAACAAGGACGTGTATCTGTTTCTTATGGGTGATCTACTTGAAACAGATATACCAATCCACTTGACAACAAGAGGTGTAATGTGGAACCTCGATGGAGACAAGTACAAGCCATCGGATCAGTTTAAAGATATGGTCAAGCTCTTGAGACCGTTGAAGAAGCGGATTATCGGAGCTGTTATGGGAAATCATGAAAAACGTATATACAATCTTACGAGTATATCTCTGACAGAAGAACTGTGCAACAAGCTTGGCATTCCATTTCTACATCCAAACCCCGTCTATGTAAGGATAAACGTTGGGAAGCAGAGCTATATGTTTCTCGTTGCACATGGATCTGGATCGTCTCAGAGAGCAGACTATCAGATAAGGAAAGCTATCAACTACTACCCATCATCAGACGTTGTTCTGATCGGGCATATCCACTACATATCCGGTCATCCGTATTACAGGCTTTTTGTCGATGACGATGGCAGAGAGGTTATGAAGACAATATATGGTGTTAGAACTGGTGGGTTCCTCAGCTATCCAGAATACGCACGGGAAAAGTTGATGGAGCCTGTAGACACCGGATCTCCTCTTGTGTATCTGTATTCAAAGAAGAAGGTCATATCTGTCAATACAAGTGATTTTGTTGGCAAGATATAGGCCAATATATAGGATTAGATACTGTAGAGGATGGTTTTTTCCTGTAATAAAGTTCAAATACACAAAGCTCGATGACGCTGTGAAAAGAGCGGAGGAGTTGAAGGATTTTCACCCAATCGTGGTCAAGTGTAGATCTGCATATCGGAAGCGTACTCCAAAAGGAGTTAGAACGTACAACGTTGAGATAAACAGGCTGGAGGATATATTTAACTACTTGGACTCTGTTGGTTGGAGTGATGATAGACCGAGCCAGCAGAGGATTATCGACAGGATACTCGAGGACTTTCAATCTAGGATGTCCGACATTGGTGTTTTGGCGAGAAATATAAAAAAAGAAAAGGGGAGGAAGGAGAGTTGGGATACTCAAATTGTTTAAAGAACGTCATAACTTATAAAGCTTTTCATTGCATATTGCTAAACGACGCATTTTGGTGCTAAATATGGAAATACTACATATGGCTGGACAGAATCTGGCGAACGTTCCATACCTCATTTCAGCTGGTCAGAGAGAGGCTGGTAGGGATTCAAGGTACTGGACTATATACAACGATAGTTACATAAAGTACCCAGAAGACATAATTACTCCATACCCGAGAGACAACGTGAATATTGCGAACGTGTTTTACGAACATGAAATGGACAAGGCCGATGTCTATCACATACACTCTCCGTACAAGGTTCCAGCACCTGTTTTGAAACACGTTGGAAAAAAGGAATTATACATGCACTATCATGGAACGTTTCTGAGGAGAACTGGTGGAATCAGGAGTCTCAATAAGCAGGCAAAATACATATTTGTCTCTACACCTGATCTTCTTTTCTTCTTGAATAAAGAGTACAGGAAGAAGGCTTTCTTTGTTCCAAATCCCGTGACGGTTGTTCCGAAATACTGCTGTGCAGAGGATATAATAACAGAGCCGATGTACAGAACTGAAAAGTTCACAATCTCACACACTACAACCGTGTCTGAGAGAAAGGGAACATACGAAGTTCTAGACGTGCTGAGATATTTGAAGAAGAGATTTGATATAGATGTTCACTTATGTATAAAGAAGAACCACTGGCAGTCGTTGCAGACGATGGGAATGTGTGATCTGTATCTCGATCAATTTGTCAGGGGGCTGTATGGTGTTGGGGCTGTAGAAGCATTGCTGATGGGAAAAATGGTCATAGGTTACATTATGAATAAGTGGAGACGGTTTTTTCCCGGATTGCCTATAAAGTCTGCAGACACTTTTGGCCTTCTCGATGCAATAAAGGTTGTCATGTACGAGTGGGAGTCAAAATATGGTCCAGAATCCGAGCAGAGAATGAAGTGGGCAAATACATTTCATAACCCGGATAGAATAGCGGAATACTACTTAAATATATATGATGGAAAGGTGGAACCAACGAGAGATCCGACGTATTTTTTGAGGTGGAAAGATTGAGTATATTGAATATGAGCGTGGACAACTCTAGGAACATACCGTATCTGTGCACGAAGTATATGTCTGTACTTATGCCGGATGAGGTTGTGAGAGGATTTCAGAAATATCCAAATGCATATAAATTTCCTGTAGATATGCTTCAGCAGGATGCCATGAACCCCATGAGATATGAGTTGAAGAATGAGCTTTTGAAAATGTACGACGTTTACATCCTGCATGAGAGGTTCAACACTCTTGAGGGTATAAGCAATATGGCTAATGATGTTGAAGGCGTTATCATCCCATATCTCTATACAGTTGACGAGCTTGAGAAATGTATGGCGGAGAATAGAGGTTTACTCGATAATGCCCCTGTTATACTGATACGTCAGCCAAATCTGAAGTACGGGCTTGAAGACTGGAAGGAGAAAGTCGTCTACGTCCCGTCTCCGTGTTCCATTAATATGGTGGATAACGTTGTTTCGAGAGAGTTGAATGGGGAGTATGTATTTCCAGATGACTGGGTGATATTTTGCACCTTTCAAGACGATATTTCTTACCCTCTGGGTGTTGTGAATAAAGTGTCCAACATCCGTGGTGATAGTAAAGTCCTCCTGTTTAAAGTTGAGGATTTGACCAGACCAGAGCTGTTGAGTGCTATTCACAGGTTCGATATTCATCTCCACCTATCTGGATCTGACTTCTACTCACAATCGTGCATTGAAACCGCTATGGCTGGTGTTCCAACCCTGACTCATATTGCCCCTCCTCTGATGGATTATGTTAAGGACTCCCCGTTTATAGTTATAGATAGAGATAAAATTGTGGATCAGGTGATGGATGTGATTGACAATCTGGAGGATTATAAGATGAACTGTATCGGAAATCCATTTCTGGAGCAGCACAAGGCACCTATAGCGGTTGGAAACATTCTGGACGAATTGAAAAAGAGAAAGGTGATATAGATGAAGAAAAACGTCCTTATTGTGCAGAGTTTTGGTTGTGCGAGATCTCACAAGATTGCAAGTGGGCTTGGAGACAAGGGGTGGAAAGTCAGCCTTGCACAGATGGGCATTAAGATCCCGCTATGGGGATTCAACTTCTATGACCAGATAATAAGCCTTGGGAGTGAAGAGTGCACGCATAAATGTTGGGAGATAGCTCTTGAGAGTATTGTTAACTATACCGATAGGTGGGATGTAATCCATTCTTCGAACACACCGGATGGGTTCAGCGTGTTTCTTGACTCAATTTCAAAGACTCCTGTTATACACGATTGCCACGATGCACTAACGACATTCAGACACAGGGATTCGAGTCAGGTTGCACCCGCAGAGTTCATAGCGGTTCAAAGGGCGGATGGAGTTATATTCGTATCTGAGGGCCAGAGAGATTATATCTGCGATACGCATGGCGTGGATAGAGACAAGACACTGGTGTTTCACAATTATTGTCTCGGGAAATACATATCGAAGTACCCCAAGACGAAGCTGTCCGATCTCGATGGGAATATGCACCTCGTCTGGGAAGGTGGTATCAAGATTGGTGGAGAGGACAACGCCGAGTGGAGTGATCATAGAGACATATGGCCTCTGATAAAGCTGCTGATAAAGCAGGGTATACATATACACATCTACTCTGCAAATAGGTATGATAGAGAGAAGAACTACCTTCCAGTTAACTCTCCTCTTCTACACTGGCATGGGGCTGTTCCACTTTCGACTCTTATGAGGGATATGACCCAGTACGATGCTGGCATAGTTGCCTTCAACAAGACGTATGAACCGTTTCTCGACCACACTCTTCCAAACAAGATGTTCGAGTATGTGGGTGCTGGTCTTCCAGTTCTTACAGACGACTGTAGAGATGTGAAGAATTGGGTTGAGAAGTATGGTGTTGGTGAGGCTTCTCTATCAGGCTGGAGAGAAGGATCTATCGACAAGATAAATTTTAATAATGTGGAACCCTATATCAGTAACGTTGAAAAGTACAGGTGGGAGTGGACCATAGAGAAGAACATCCATCGTCTGGAGAAGTTCTACACAAAAATTGCCAGGAGGGGTAGATAGTGTATAACTGGAATATATCTACGCCATCTACAATAGGTTGGATTGACACCACCGTGGAATACACAATGGAGTTCACTTGCCACGGGTGTGGCGGAAAGGGTTGGGTTCCCGTTGATGGGAAAGCTCAGATATGCCCGATCTGTCATGGACGTGGTAAGTTGAAGCACATTCCAGGTGGCTGGTATCCTCGTAAAAAGTGGGAATATACAATAACGTCCTCATCAACCTCCATTTGAGCAAAAAGAAGATTATTATACCTTCTTTTTGCTCTTATTTTTATCTATATAAGTGGATATATAAAACTGTAAAAGACTTGTTTCTGTATAAATAGAATCTCAGAATGCTTCTTTCAAAAGAATTATAAAAAAGTAATTTACTCTACCCTGTGTGGTTCTTCTCCAGCAGTTTTAACACATCTCTAACTTCTTTCAGTATTGCCTTAAGCTCTTCAGGAGAAATCTTGTCATCTTCAAGAGCAACATCAATCTTGGCAGCCACGTCAAAAAGCTCCTTAGCAACTTTAAACATCCTTGCCCACTTCTTCCTGCTCGTAACAATACCAAGAATGAAGGTGATTAGAGAAGAGGATATTATCACTGTAAAATTATTCATTATGGTGCAGTCTCCCTAACAGATATAGTAAATGTATCGGTATCTTCTCTGTAGTTCGCCTTTGTAAGTTCAAGTTCTGCCTTGTAGTCTCCAACTGTGTCAAAATCTGAAGCAGCAGGAGTGTACGTGCATACACCATTAGCAGCATCTGTAACAGTGCAGGTTCCGCTAAACTTCAAGTTTCCACTTGTATCCCAGACCTTCAGAGTGACAGTAAGACCCGTCAGATCCTTGGCAGATCCGTCTGCCTGCTTCACGGTGAATTGCTGTGTAAAACCATAATTATCTTTCTTCACGTTCCAATCGGCCATCAGTCACTCCCTCCAATGATTACTCTCATCCTTCTATCAGCAACAGTTGTGGTCAGAGTCTTGTTCGAGACGGTTGCATTTATAACATTATAATCTTCCATCTGCACGGACAACCCGCTACTACCAGTTGTAACGGTGAGACCAGCATACTCTGGAACCTCTACTGACAGTGGAGGAATATGATACACGTCTCCACCTCCACCGCCAATGCCCAAACCGCGAGTAATTAGAAGACTCATTTCAACTGCATTTCCTTACAATCTATTTAATTTTTCTACTCATACCGGGGCACGCTCCATAACGTTTTCCTCGGTCGGCTGACCATCAGAATCTTTAAGGTTGAATGTATAGAGTGGGGTAGTACCATCTTCATCGTATATAATCATCTGGTTGTTGACAATTTTCCATCTTCCCTTCTCTACTTTTAGAATATTTGCCAGGGCCTCACCAAAAGTTCCCGATGATGTGTGGCTACTTCTAGGTTCATCCCAAACTCTGTCAGCAATATCGAGCTTGTCCTGTTCTGTGACACCAGATCCTTGGGTTACTATCTGTAATCCTGCAGAGTTTGTTGAAATCACTTGTACCTGATTCTGGTTTAAAATGCCATTTTCAACGTCGAAGAAGTTGTTGTTAGAGCCAGCTAACCTCACAGAATATTGCCCATCTTCAAACGTTATTGAATACCCATTTATAATCTCTAATGTCTGTGCGTAGGTTACACCTGCAACAGTAACCTCTGCGTTGTGTCTATGTGTATCTGGAAATGGCATTCCTTCTTCGTCATCTTCTAGGGATTTGAGGTCCAACCTAAACTTATCTGTATCAAGTTCATACAATGTACCAGTAATATGGGTTAGGTAGGATTTTGGTATTGTAATAACCCTTGTTCCCCAGTCTATTGAAATTGGCATATTAATCCTTTATGTTGTATTTTTTCTTTATATCACGTATCTCATCCTGAAGTTTACGAACGACATTATCGCTGTTTTCAAGCTGCATTTTTATGACCATATCTTGAACCTGCTTCTGCTTCATCCATTGCTTTTTCTCTGCTGCAAGAATGTTATTCATTCTAATTAGATCGTCCTTTTCTTTCTCAAGTCTGCGTATCTCTCCATTCGCAATTTCAAGACGTTTCACAAGTGCATTATATTCCGATTCATCCATTTTTACATCCTCCTAATGTATTACTCGTCTCTTATTAAAAATATATCTCCTACGTAGCCGTTAGATGTTATCGTTGCAGATATGTATCCAGTCTTGTACAATGGAGAAGATGAACTTTTCCGTGCTTTCCCACTTATTGGCTGATCACTAGTGTATCTGTGATTAACAGATATTTCTCCATTGGCATCTGTTGTTCCAGCTATTATAACAGCCGTTGATGTTATAGATCCTGTGGCAGGTGTGGCTGGACTACCCGATACTGTATATGTATATGTGTTGTCATCAACGACGGTTATCTCGTGCACGCCATTATATTCATATTGATCAGCACCCTCTATCAACACATATACACCGCTCCTAAGTCCATGAGATGTATGGGTAACTGTTGCCGTAGATCCAGTCCTAACTATGCTAACTGACTCCTTATATGGTAAATCTCCACCAGAGTCTGCTGTTATTAGAACCCTTGCTCCAGATATAACTGAATTGTCTGACGCGTCTCTAACTGTTATCGTAACTGGTGGAGCATTTACAATGTTTATAGTACCACCACATGGCGTAGACAGTTTGTTTGAATCTACTGAGGAGCCATTTATGTTTACCCATGTTAGTGTCCCACTACCATACCACTGAATCTGTATAGATACTCTATCATCGAATGTGATGTTGTCAGCAATAAGTTCCAAATCGTTACCACTACTTGGTTGTTCTACGCGAATTGCAAGTGGGGAATCAGGTCTCTCAGTATCTTTATATGCATCTAATGCATCTTGCATATTAGATTGTGTATCAGATGATATTGTAATGTCTGGCAGTGCTCCTCTTTCAAATAATTTTTTTCTAATATCGTTTGTCTTATCAAGTGCAACCGACCAACTTGCCCATTGAGCATAGTAGCAGAGTGTTTTACCAGCAAACGCGACATCAGTACCGCCCATTTCAAGATTTCCATCTGGATCACCCCATCCTATATCACCGCTGTGTGAATCCATATCTGTAGATGTCAGTGGATTTCCATCTGTGACACTCTGCTGGACTCCATCTATAAATAGTCTAAATTCTTTTGGATCTTCGTTGTATGACATCCTGAACATTATATGATATGGTCTATCAACAGCGAGTCTGAAGTCGGAGTATGCCTGTACGTTATCATCTCCGGTATCTGCTTGCTGAGCCATAAGCACATTTCCAAGACCCATTAGGAATGCAAAATTATTTACCTGTGCTCCCTCTTTGTATAGAGCAGATAGTGATTGCTGAATGTCGCCAAGTTTTATCCACCCTCCAAATGTTCGCTCTTTCTTTGAAGAGAGATTCATTTCACTATTATCTGGTGCCTCGCGCCTATCGGTAACGTCATCAAATTTAACAGCATATGTGTTCTTCTCGCATATTGGATCTGCAACAAATGTCTGTGTACCAACAACGCCTTGCGTCATCGGGCAATTGCCTAGATCTCCGTCATCATCATACGAATTATCGAGTTGCCACCAGTGATCTGGATCTAAATTTTGGATCACCTTATCATATGTATATAAACCAAGGTAAACTTCATATGCATTGCTTCTATTTCCATTGTCTTCTGTAACAAATAGATAGACCTTTCCAAATTTTAGGCTACCAGCTACTGAGTCAAAGTTGATAGATGTATTACTCCAAGAGTTGACAGTTTGTTCTACCTTTATACCAGTGTAATCGGCGTTTTCAACCAATTCAACTTTTCCATTTCCCTGCGTAGACCCGAACCCTGCTCCGGTTATATCAATATCAGTTTCTCCAAGTGTTATTAATTCATCTTCGCAGTCGGTTATATGTGGTCCAAGCCAAACTCTGTATCCTGCTGATCTTTCTCCGCTATCATTTGTAACAAAAAGATACCTATATGCACCAGATGTAAGACTTCCCTGCACCAAGTCAAATTGTATTGATGTATCGGACCACGAATCTATAGACTGCTCTACAATTGTTCCAGTATAGTCACTATTCTCGCCAAGTTCAACCTTACCACTTCCCTGTGTGCTTCCGAATCCAAAACCAGTTATTACATTGTCCTGCTCGCCTATATCTAATTGTTCATCTTCCATATCTGTTATTGCGATACTTGTGAGATTCGATAGGTCGATTACCTGTATTCTTGTCTGAATGGTATTCCCAGATCTATGTGCCCATAGTTTAACTTTTGTTGTTGAATCATATATAGCTCCTACCCACCCACGACCATAAGCCGTACCAGTTCCAGATGATCTCCTCGAAATCTCGAGTGCTGTTGTTTCAAGATCAGATATACCAGCACTTGAAATATCTACATCCATCCATCCCTGTGTATTTTGTGTATCTGAGAATCTTGTCACAGTTATATTTGGATTAACAAGAACGTGAACAAAATGCTCATTTCTCTGACCTGCACTCGCACTATCTACATGCCCATTATCGAATGCCCACGTTACTTGGGTAGTGCTGCCAGTTTTTGGATAATATATAGCCGATGTATCTGCTATGGCATCATCAACACCATCTAGGGCATTGGCTTTAAACTGATGGAATATAATAGCATTATCCCAGTCTCCTACATCTCCACCTCCAGAAGTTTCTCCATCAGCAGCGTCTACAAGTGTTATATCACCACTATCGGCATTGCTCTCTATTCTCCCATGTTTAACGCTCCAATTAGACCCGGTAAACTCTACAACTGTTACATACACCTTAACAGTATTATTTGATCCAGATCCTCTCTTTACATTAAGAGTCCCAGATCCACTCATCCATGCTATTGCAGTAGCTGCATCAGCGTCGTCTGAACCAGAATCACATAAGATACCAGTTATGAATGGTATACAGTCATCTATGTTTGATATACCAGACACAGACTGTGTTGTGCTTTCACCAGTTAGTGTTAATTTATACCTTCCCCTAACTATAAACTCATTTTCTCCTCCAGCATCACCTGTATATTCCCATGCTTCCCAGAAGAATCTAGCATCTTGAGAAGCAGCTCCAGATTCCCTATCAAGGTCTATAGTATCAACTGCTGATAGATGAATACCGCCAGATAAATCGTCTATCTCCATGTTTGATGCTGAATTTGCCCAACCAGCATTGGTTCGTCTATTACATATATTCATTACAACTGTTGAACTAAGAGAACCAAAGTCTGTATCTGGTGAAGTTGTTCCACCAGAGTTTCCAACGTCCGCATATCCTCTCTGTATTTTTATGTCTGCCATATCACTCATCAGGTATTAAAAGGATCACCTGATCCAGCCCAGTAGATGTGATTGAGCCGGATATTGTCCCAGTTTTGTAATATGGTGTTGATGAGCCACGCCTAACTCTTCCAGTTATTGGCTGATCTGACGTGTAGTCGAAACTTATTGATGCAATACCAGATGAATTTGTTGTTGTATTCATAATTTCT
>Ga0164310_10000798_pt1 | contig 17237 bp, 19 predicted proteins | sample GuaBasSedimGuay1_FD_121795 | JGI IMG/M metagenome (GOLD analysis project Ga0164310, IMG submission 121795) | Subseafloor sediment microbial communities from Guaymas Basin, Gulf of California, Mexico - Guay1, Core 4569-9, 0-3 cm | ecosystem: Environmental > Aquatic > Marine > Hydrothermal vents... | reverse complement strand
TTGATTTAGCGGATAAGATTTTTAATCAGTATGGAAAGAGATGGGGAATTGAAACAAGTTATAGAGTGAAAAAACATTCTTTTAGGCCCAAAACAACTTCAAAAAACTATTTCATAAGATTTTTCTATTTCATGTTCTCTGTTTTAATGTATAATTTGTGGATTTTGCTGGATATCATTCTCTGCATTCTCATATTTGGAATGAAACAAACAAGGCATGTTATAACTTCAAAGTTATTTGCAACAATATTTTATAAATCGGGAGATGGATAGCGTGATGCTGTATTGTGGTTTTACAAAGCATGTTTTTTAGTGTGAAATAGCATGATATTTGCAAAAATTTGTTATTTTAACACGGTTTTTACCGAGGTAAAAATTTAAGTTGCTTGTTTTTGTCAAACGTATATAAACAAATTCAGCAATAAAATCGAATTTGTATGGCAATAGTCATCTACTTTTGGAACTGCTGCAATGAGAATTATTTTTATATATCACTTTTGTATTGGGTTGCAATGACTACCGCCTATGATGTACCAGCTGAGCCATTAATCAAAAAGTTAGCTGAAAAGCTAAAAAATGAGTTCAAAATAGAGCCTCCGGAATGGGCTAAATGGGTGAAGACAGGAGCCCATAAAGAAAGACCACCAGAAAACCCAGATTGGTGGTATATCAGGGTTGCTTCAGTTCTTAGGAAAGTATATATGCGTGGCCCAATCGGCGTATCAAGATTAAGGGGGCTGTATGGGGGAAGAAGAGACAGGAGAGTGAAGCCATATAAACATGTTAAAGGAAGTGGCTCAATAGCAAGAAAGGCTCTGCAGCAACTTGAAGAACTTGGACTAGTTGAGACTGTGGAAGGTAAAGGAAGGAAAGTAACCCCAAAAGGACAGTCATTGGTAGATAATACAGCTCATGAAGTAGCTAAGGAAATAGGAAACTTTATATAATATTTGAAAAGTGAGAAGATATGAATGATGCTGAGGAGATAAAGAGAAGGATGCTCGAACAAATGCAGAGGCAGATGGAAGAAGAGCAGAGAATGCAGGCTGAGAAGGAAATAATGGAGGCTCAGAAAAAAGCGTTGCTGAGGCATTTACTTGATGCAGATGCAAGAGCAAGGCTTGAAAGAATTAGAATGGCTAAGCCAGAAGAGGCGGAATATATTGAAATGCAAATTATTAGGCTTTATCAGATGGGAAGAATTAAGGAACGCATCACTGATGATGTATTAAAATTATTGATAAAGAGCTTATTACCAAAAAAGAGAGATATAAAAATAAGGAGGATATAAAATGGCGAGAAATAAACACGTTGCAAAGAAAAAGAGATTATTAAAGGCAATGAAGAGTAATAGAAGAGTGCCAGCATGGATAATAATGCGAACAAATCGTCGCTTTCTGCAGCATCCAAAAAGGAGGCATTGGAGGCGCAATAAATTGAAGAGGTGATAAGGATGGAAGAGAGAATTTATACAATTCCTTTGATGAAGGCAAAGTCAGTGCCACGCACAAAAAGAGCAAAGAGAGCAATAAAGGAAATAAAAGAGTTTTTGGCACGCCACATGAAAGTGGAGGAAGTCAAAATTGATAGTAGTTTGAATGAGTTGGTATGGGAGAGAGGTATTAAAAAGATTCCGAGTAAAGTTAGAGTAAAGGCAGTTAAAATGGAAGATGTTGTATGGGCTTATACACCAGAGGCAGAAGTGAAATTGCCAGAAGAAAAAGAAAAGAAAAAGAAGAAGGTAAAGGAAGAAAAGAAGGAGATTGAAGAGGCAGAAGAGAAGAAGGAAGAAATCGAGGAAGAGAAGGGCGAGGAGGAAGTAAAAGAGGTAGCCGAGGGGGAAGCAGAGGAGGAGATAGCGGAAGAGGAAACTCCAGAGGAGCCCGAGATTAAGGAAGCTGAAGAAGTGACAGGAGAAGAAGAAAAAGTCATAGAGGTAAAAGAAGAAAAGGAAGAGACTGAAGAAATAAAAGAAGAAATTACAGAGGAAGTCGAAGAAGTGAAAGAAGTTACTGAAGAAGTGAAGAAAGAGGAGGAGGGAGTAGAAGAAGCAGAGGTTCCGAAAAAGAAGGAAAAGGTAGCAGAAGAGAAGGAAGAAAAGGAAGAGACAAAGGAGGAACAATAGTGCTACCATGCTGAAAAGAGTAGATTTCAACGGAAATCCTCATGTGGGTGTTTATTGCAAAGCTAACGATAAGGTTGCGTTTATTCAGCCGTTATTGCGGCCAAAGGATTTAAAGGAAATAGAGGAGGCATTAAAAGTAAAGGTTGTTGAACTAACTATAGGAGGAAGCTCAATAATTGGATCCCTTATTGCAATAAATTCTCATGGAATAATTTTAACGGATTTTATTGATGAGGATGAGCTTGCTGTTATTGAAAAAAACTTTAAGGGAGAGATATTAATAATAGACGATAAGTATAATGCTGCAGGCAATAACATACTGGCAAATGACTATGGAGCCATAGTTCACCCGCTGATTAAGGATGAAACAGTTAAAAAGATAAAAGAAATTCTTGATGTGGAGATAAAAAAATCTACTATAGCAGGACTCAATACAGTGGGCATGGCGGCTGTGGCGACAAATAAAGGGGCGCTGTGCCATCCAAAAGTGGAGGAGGACGAAAAGAAATTGCTTGAGGAGGTGCTGGGTGTGGAGGTTAAGATAGGCACTGTCAACCATGGAATGCCTTATGTTGGAGCGGGCTTGGTGGCAAATAGCCATGGAGCCATAACAGGCGCGAATACAACTGGAATTGAGTTAAATAGGATAGAGGATGCGCTGGATTTAATAGGTGGTTAAAATGAAGGCATATAGAGTAAAAGGGGAGTTTTTAATGAAGAATGTGTGGCAGCCTTTCAGCAAGGAAGTTGTGGGAGAGAACGAGGAGGCAGCAAAGGAGAAAATTTTATCGATAATTGGGAGCAGACATAAAGTTAAGAGGAGATTCATTAAAATAGCTGAAATAAAGGAATTGCAAAAAGATGAAATAGAGGACCCCATTGTAAAATATATATTGGAGAGAGAAAATGAATGAGGAAGAATTTAACAAACAACTTTATCTGCTGCAGCGATACCAGGAGCAGGCAGAAGAAATTTATGGAGAAGTAGAAATCATAGAAAGATTAATCGAGGATTATAACAGGGCTATTGAAACATTGCAAGAAATGATAAATGCTGCTTCAAAGGAAACATTGTTTCCAGTGGGAGGAGGAGTTTTTGCTTATGGAGAAGTTAAAGATGTGGATAAAGTATTGGTGAATATCGGCAGAGGAATTTTTGTGGAAAAGCCAATAAATGCTGCCATTGATACAATAAACAAGAAAATTGATGATTTAAAGAAAAGCCAGGAAAGACTGCTCAAGACTGCAGAAGATATAAGGACGAAGATGGAAGAAATAACGGAAAAGATAAGGGAAGGAAATGTTCAGGTTTCTGAGAAAAAAGATTAGAGCTGCAGAAGAAGCTATAGAAAAGGCAGAAGAGGAAGAGAAAAAAGGAGTATTTGGAATAAGCGAAAAGAAAATAGAAGAACTTCTGTGGCAGCTAGAAGTGGCTTTGCTGGAAGCAGATGTGGCTTTAGAAGTTGTTGAAAAAATAAAAAATGAAATAAAGAAAAAGCTTGTTGGCGCTCCAAGAAAAGAAGCAAAAGAACTGGTTGAGAAAGCCTTAAAAGAAGCCATCAAAAATATTTTAAAGCAAAGCGAAGGAGATTTCTTCAAGGAAGTGGAGAAAAGGGAGAAGCCATATGTTATAATGTTTGTTGGGGTGAATGGCTCTGGAAAAACAACAGCCATAGCGAAGCTTGCCTATCAGCTCAAAAAGCGTGGCTACAGCTGCATTATAGCAGCAGCCGACACCTTCAGAGCAGGAGCAATAGAGCAGCTTGAAAAACATGCAGAAAAGCTTGGAGTAAAGCTGATAAAACATGACTTTGGCGCTGATCCTGCAGCTGTAGCATATGATGCCATAGAACATGCAAAGGCAAAGCATAAGGACTTCGTTTTGATTGATACCGCTGGAAGAATGCAAACTAACATAAACTTAATGGAAGAAATGAGGAAAATAAAAAGAGTGGCAAATCCTGATTTGATAATATTTGTGGGGGATGCTTTAACTGGCAACGATGCAATAGAGCAGGCAAGGAAATTTAACGAAGTTGTTGGCATAGATGGTGTTATTTTAACAAAGGTAGATGCAGATGCTAAAGGAGGTGCTGCCTTATCCATTGCTTATACAATAAAAAAGCCACTGTTTTTTATTGGCATTGGCCAAGATTACGATGATCAAATTCCATTTAAAGCAGAGTGGATGCTCGAAAGAATATTTGGCGAGGAGTGATTTTTATTTTTTCATTAATTTTTGAAGAGTTCTTTTTGCCTCTTCAGCATTTTTCAACCCTTTAAAAATAATTTTCTGTTCGTTCTCTATGATTAAATGGCAGTAATGAAATATGCCACCAGCATGGGGGAAAATGGTATAGATGCTTTTTATTTCTTCATGCTTTATTTCTTCTATATCATAGCTTATTAAATAAACGAAGGCATAGTGGCGGGTAACCTTAACTACTCTTGTACTAGTAATAATATAATCTGTTTTCAGCCAAGTTACAATAGCATATAGTATAAAAATGGTGCCAATGCCATAAATAGGCAAAGAAACGAGACCAATTAAAAAAGGATGCCATAAACTTTTCAAGCATCTCTTGCCCATCCACAAAATTTTTTCTCCAGGCTGCAGTTTTAATCCATAGAGAACATGCATCCTATCCCCATTTTTTATAAAGATTATGTTCCATGCCAAGCTGCTCCAAAATTTTACCCACAACATAATCAACCAAGTCATCTATGTCATCTGGCTTATGATAAAAGGCAGGCATCGCAGGCAAGATAGTAACGCCAGCTTTCTTCAGTTTTACCATGTTTTCGAGAGTAATCAAATCCAGAGGTGTTTCACGTGGCACAACAATGAGTTTTCTTTCCTCTTTCAAGCAGCAAATAGCAGCTCTTGCAACCAAATTTATTGCCAAGCCGTTTGCTACTGCCGCCATACTTTTCAAACTACATGGAATAATTATCATTGCATCATACATAAATGAGCCACTTGCCAGCGAGCTTTCCATATCATCTTCATCATAAATTTTCTCTGCATATTTTGATAATTTTTCTTCATTATAGCCAGTTTCATATTCCATAATTTTCCTTGCATTTCTGGTTACTATTAAAAAAACCTCGCAATCTCTTTTTTTCAATTCCTGCAAAAGCCTTATGCCATATATACTACCTGATGCACCTGTCATTGCAACAACAATTTTCATGAACTAAAAATTAAAGGATAGATATAGAATTTGTGGAAATGCTGCTTCCATCATTTCAGCGATTCATCCATTGTTTATTTTTCCAAATCTGTCAATGTGACAACGCTGTGAAACTAAATTTTTTATATACTATTTTGATGCCTAATTATGGAATTTATCAAATGGCTCAATGAAATAGATAAAAAAGATGTTGCTCTTTTTGGTGGGAAAAATGCTTCTCTTGGAGAATTATATAGAAATTTATCTGCTAAAGGAATAAGAGTTCCAAAAGGATTTGCAATATCTGCCAGCGCTTACAGATCTTTTATTGAATCTGCAGGATTAGAAGAAAAAATAAAAGAGGCATTATCAGATTTTGATAAAAATGATCTTAGAGAGCTGAAGGAGAGAGGAAGATATATCAGACAACTAATTTTAAATGCTGATTTGCCAGAAAAGCTGGAAAAGGAAATAAGAGAAGCATACAGACAACTTGAAGAAATTTATGGAAAAGGTGTAGATGTAGCTGTCAGGAGTAGTGCTACCGCTGAAGATTTGCCAACTGCAAGCTTTGCTGGCCAATATGATACTTTTTTAAATATAAGGGGCGAAGAAAAATTAATGGAGGCAATAAAGAAATGTTATGCCTCCCTTTTTACCGATAGGGCAATTTCATATAGAGTGGATAAGGGCTTTGGACATTTCGATACATATCTTTCAATAGGCGTGCAGAAAATGGTGAGAGCAGACTTAGCATGCTCTGGAGTTATTTTCACTATTGATCCTGAAACTGGTTTCAAGGATGCTGTGTATATAACAGGCTCATGGGGATTAGGAGAATTGGTTGTAAGAGGAGCAGTTAATCCAGATGCCTTTTATGTTTTCAAGCCAACTCTGGAAGCTGGGTATAATGCAATTATCGAGAAAAAGCTGGGAGGAAAAAATAAAATGCTTGTTTATGGCGAAGACGGCATAATTGAAAAAGATGTTCCTGGACATATGACAGACAGCTTCATTCTGAATGATGATGAAATTCTGCTCCTTGCAAAATGGGCAGTGGAAATAGAAAAACACTATGGAATGCCAATGGATATAGAATGGGCAAAGGACGGAATAAGCAATGAACTTTTCATTGTTCAGGCTCGCCCGGAGACAGTTCATTCTAGGAAAAGCTCGTTCGCTGTTTACAAGCTTATTGAAAAAGGAGAAGTGATAGTTGAAGGAGAGGCAATTGGCAACGGTATTGGCAGAGGTGTGGCAAGAATAGTAATGAGTATAGAGGATATAGAGGAATTCAAGGAAGGAGACGTACTAGTTACAGACATGACTGATCCTGACTGGGAGCCCATTATGAAAATTGCCTCTGCTATAGTAACAAATAGAGGTGGAAGAACATGTCATGCAGCCATAGTAAGCAGAGAACTCGGCATTCCTGCTGTTATAGGAACAAAAGTTGCAACAGAAGTTATAAAGGATGGAGAAGAAATAACTGTGGATTGCTCTGAAGGCATCGGACGAGTATATAGAGGACTTTTGAGATATGAAGAGGAGGAAATTTCTTTTGATGATGTACCGGAAACTAAAACAAAAATAATGATGAATGTTGCTATACCAGAAAAGGCATTTTTGCTTGCCAGAATTCCAAATGATGGCGTTGGCCTGGCCAGGGTAGAATTTATCATTAGTTCGCACATTGGCATACATCCTATGGCTTTAGTAGAGTATGAAAAGTTGAAGGCAGCAAGGGAGGAAAAAATAAGAGAAATTGTGGAAGAAATAGAAAAAAGAACAAGAACATATGAAGATAAAAAGGAGTTTTATGTGGACCGGCTGGCGGCAGGAATTGCAAAGATAGCCGCAGCATTTTATCCAAATGATGTGATTGTCAGATTCTCAGATTTTAAAACAAATGAATATGCCAGCTTGTTAGGGGGAAATTTGTACGAGCCAATGGAAAACAATCCGATGCTTGGATGGAGAGGTGCCTCCAGATATTATGATGAGAAATTCAAGGAAGCATTCGGCTTGGAATGCAGAGCAATTAAAAAGGTAAGGGACGAAATGGGGCTCAAAAATGTTAAGGTGATGGTGCCATTCTGCAGAACGCCTGAAGAAGGAATAAAAGTTATAAAAACAATGGAAGAATTTGGACTTAAAAAAGGAGATATTGAAATATATGTAATGTGCGAATTGCCATCAAATGTTATATTGGCAGAGGAGTTTGCAAAAATTTTTGATGGCTTCTCTATAGGCTCTAACGATTTGACCCAGCTTACTTTAGGAATAGACAGAGATTCTGCGCTGGTTTCTCATCTCTTTGATGAAAGAAACGAAGCTGTCAAAAAGATGGTTGAAACAGTTATAAATGTGGCTAAAAAATATGGAAGGAAAATAGGAATATGCGGTCAGGCTCCAAGTGATTTTCCTGAATTTGCTGAGTTTCTGGTGGAGAAAGGAATAGATTCCATATCACTAAATCCAGATGCAGTTGTAAAAACAAAATATTTAGTGGCTGAAAAAGAAAAAGTTATGAGTAAATGAAGTATTAAAATCATGAAAAAGATTGTCGCAATATTCATTGCATTATTTTTTATTCCGTTATCTTATGCTCTAAACTATGGAATACACTGCGATGATGTTGAATTAATAAATGAAATCGGCATAGAGGAATTTATTGATGCCTGTTATGAAAAAGGATATGATGCTATACTGATAAATGTAATGCCCTGGGAATATTATTTTGAGTCGCCTACTCTAGCCAAACTTGGCTGGGAATTTGGAGGAGATTTGCTGGGCCCACTAATTGAAAAAGCACATTCAAAAGGAATTAAAGTTTATGCAGATATCCAGACTTTAGCCTGGAAAATAAGAGACAATTATGATAACCCTGGAGGAAAGCCAGACAAAGAAGATGTTGTCAATGTTGTTCTGGAGTTGATAAATTATGGTGTGGATGGTATATCTGAAGAAATGTTTCCTGCAGAATGGATGGCTGCCGTATATGAAACATGCAATGAATATGGCATAATCTACATTCACAAACACATCCCATATGATGTTGCATGGTTTAATGAAGAGGGCAGCAATGCATTTTATGCATATTCAAACTGCAACGTATTGATGACAGAAGATTATTACATGAATGATGATTTGCCAAGATGGGAGATGGCTGCTGGTTTTTCTAATGCCCTTGATAAAAAATTATGGATAAAGAGCTGCCCTGCAGATTGGGCTTTAGGCAGCGTAAAAAATATGGAGAATGTTCTGGCGGCAAGAGTTCTACAGTATAATCCTGAATATGTCTTTGCTATGATTTACAGCAAGGAAGATTTTGAGGAATTTGAACCCGCTATTATTGAAAAAATTACAGAGAACTTCTCATACTCTGCTAAAAATGAGATATTCAACATTGTTGTATATCTAACCAATGAAAGCGAGGATTTCGATGCCTGGCAACTCTTTGATGTATCATATGCAGCATTAAGTATAGCAGCAGGCGCAAGCGGATATGATGTGTATATAACAAATGAACCAATGGAAGAAGCAGATGTATATTTCATCTACACTAGGGGCAAAATGAATGAGACTCTATTTCTGCCTCCGTCGATTCTAAATCTTTTTAATCAGAGTAAGCCAGTATTTCTTGAAGTAGCCTATGATTTGCCAAATGAAGGTAGCTGGAATTATATAAGAAGTAAGCTTGGAATTAATCAGAAAGAATTTTTGAGTCTTTTTGGGACATGGCAAGTAGAAGCTGAATACAATGGCATAAAATATTATCATCTGAGCGATGACTGGTATTTGTTCAACCCTATTGAACCTGAAGATGTTGATGGAGAAATCCTATCATACGGAAAATTTTTGGGAAAAACATATGCATTCATTATCAAAAATGAGAATTTTGTCTTCATTAATGGAGCTGGCTTAGACGCGGAGGCAAGCTTTCCTATATCAAACATATTGAATGATGCTTTGCAAACGCCATTTCGTGGAATCTGCAGCGTGGGCAAAACATCCGTTTTTTATGCATATGATGATACAATATTGAAAATAAGATTTCCTTATGATGTGAAAAGAGTTGCTTATATGGAAAGGAATATGGAAGGAAACATGGAAACAGGAGAGATGATTTATACAGATGAGTTTAGTTATGCTCTTGAAAGAGGAGATTTGCTCATTCTAAAGCTCACACTCAATGAAACATTCAGCATATCTATAAAAAAGCCAAGAAATCATTTATACATAAATGATAGAGAAATTATACCGCTACAAAAGACTGTTGTTATAGGAAAAATAACAATAGAAATGGAAACAATAAACATTGATTCAATTGAAATTTATGTAGATGGTGTCTTAAAATATAAAGGCAATGAGACACAATGGCTTTTTGATGAAAAAGCATTTGGCACTTATGAAATAAAAGTGGTCGGCTATCACGATGATGAGACATGCGAGGATAGTGTGGAAGTGTTTATGGCGAATTGGTGAGAGTATGAAACCTTAAAATTCATCAACTATCGTGTTCTGCCATATACAGAAAGATTCCAATGCAAAAAAACCCAAACCCAATAATCATTACCGCCCCTCCTATAAGACCATCCACTAACAGAAGTATAGGTAAACCAATTAAAAGCATAGCTACAAAACCGAGTATCACTAATATTTGTGGTAAGGGGCTGTCACTTCTAACACCGATATTTATTCTCCAATCAGATGGCATCATTTAGGTACACTTATTTCGAACAGGTTTTGCCTTAAAACCGTTACGGATGCCTTATTTAGATTAACCTATAAGGATTGTTAGATAGAGTAGTAAAATCATCAAGATCTTGATATAGAGGGCAGGGAGGTTTATGAATTGTAATTAAAGAGAGGGATACTCTCTTATCCCTGCCCCCATAATATATGCGAAAAGAATTTTTTAAATTTTTGCAACCTTATAGAGTTGCTAGATTATGAAACAAATATACCCTTTCATTTCGCCTGCAAGAATAGATAGAAAAGGATGTTTAGCAAAACTATATTCATGAAGATTTTTGAAAACTTTCATTTAATGTTTCCCACCATTAAACCAATCTCAAATTATTTCCTAAAATTATTATTTGAGGAATGCATAAATGCTTGTGGAATTGAAAGATAAAGGAAAAATAGTAATCAGGATAGCAATAAGTGCAATTTTGCTTTCATTCATTATTTATACAATTGGAGTGGAAAAAATAAGAGATGTGATTTCACATACAGTGCTCTGGTTGTTTTTTGTTGCTATTCTCATTGAAAATATTGGTGTAGTTATAAGTGCAAAAAAATGGCAGATTTTGCTAAAAAGCAAAGATGTGGAAATAAATTATTCTGATGCCATCTTATATTACTATATTGGCTCTTTCTTTAACACAATGATGCCTTCTTCAGTGGGAGGAGATGTCATAAAAGCATACAAGCTTGGAAAGAAAACAAATAGCATAGAAGCATTTTCTTCTGTTGTTATGGACAGAGTGACTGGTCTAATAGCAGTTGTTTTAATTGCTTTATTTGCTATTGCAACATCTCATGAAATACTGCCCCAAATAGCCATAACGCTTGCATTCATTCTCATACTATGCTTTCTTGTTTTTCTATTAATGCTTTTTAAAACAGATTTTTTTGAGAAAGCCGCCAACAAGCTATTTTCCAGATGGAATAAGCCAAAAAAATTCCTTCAAGATGTTATTTCATCCGTTAAATCTTATAGAGATAAAAAAACATTATACACTGCCATGTTCATTTCCCTTCTTTTCCACATAATGCTTATCCTGAATAACTATATTTTATCGCTCGCCCTCAACCTAAAAATTAACATCATATATTTTTTCATATTCATTCCTATAGCAGAAATTTTGGTGGCTCTGCCCATATCCATTCAGGGGTTTGGTGTAAGAGAAAGCAGCTATGCCATCCTTTTCTCTTCAATTGGAGTAAGCTATGCAGCCGCTTTTTCGTTAGGTTTTTTAAATCAGATTGTTAAGGTAATAACTAGCATGATAGGAGGAATAGCATATGTCATCAAAAAATAAGGTAATCATTGCAATTATTCTTTTTTCCATAGTAATCAGAGTGTACAACATTGAAAATCCTTTTTCCACAAATGGAATTGATGAAGGTATACATCTATTGCAGGCAAAAATGATAAGAGAAGGATATAACTACTATGATGATTTACAGGGGGATCAAGCTCCATTAGCCATCTTAACATTCTCCATCTTCGAAGGAAATGTGCTGGCATGCAGATACCTTTCCTATTTTCTTTTCATTATCTCTTCCATTTTCCTTTTCCTCATTGCAAAAAAATTTGGAAAAGATGTGGCGTTGGTGACATTGCTTATCATATCTCTTGATTTTACATTACTTAGAGAATCAAGACTTGCGAGCTTAGATTTGTTTTCTGCCACTTTGCTTTGCATCTCTTCTTTCTTTTTCCTCAGTTACATCGAAAAAAATTGTGTTGTGAATCTCGCTCTTTCAGCAATTTTCTTTTCATTATCTCTTCTTTCCAAAATAGTACCAGTTTTCTTTGTTCTCTTTCCTCTTTTCTATCTTTTCCTGCGTAAAAAAAATATGAAACATGGCATTATATACATTTTTTTCTTTATTACTCCATTACTCACCATTTTTTTGATTTTCTCACCCCATCAACTCATTGAAGGTGTGTTGTTACGCCAAGCCCATAGAGGTTTTGATTTTTACAGCAAATTGAGTTTACTCGTTTTCATTGCATCTTGTTTCATCTATCTTTTTGCAATAAGAAAATGGGATATTAAAAATGAGAGAATTTCATACCTTGTTGCATGGGTTCTCCTTATTTTAATCCCTCTGCTTCTGCAAGGCCGCACATTCCAGCATCATTTTGTTTACATTTCATATCCGCTTGCAATGCTTGCTTCCATAGCATTACATGAAAATTGGGATAAAAAAAGGAGAAGCATTCTAGCAGTATTTATTGCATTCAATTTATTTCTGATGGTATTTTTCATATTCACGGCCCCAAAAGATTTGGCGTATGATGTAGCAGATGAAATTAAAAATATTACAGATGAAAATGATTTAGTAATTTCTGGCAACCCTTTGGTAAATGTTATTGCTAATCGTCCTGCCCCACCAAATTTAACAAATCTAGCAAGATATCATTATCCAGAAACAACATTGAATGACATAAACTACTGGCTGGAGAAGAACGAGACAAAGATTATAGTGCTTTATTATCACCTGTATGAAATAGAAAGATTACGAGACTATCTTAATGAGAGCAGAGAATGGTATCTTTATGATAGAATAGAAGGGAAAGGACAAGTGTTATTTTATGGCATTTCCATGAAATTTTCAAAAGATGTTTACGAGATATATGTAAAAAGATGATTTTATTGCACTTTTCTCCAAGTCCATAAGCTGTTGGCAACAAAATTCCATATGAAAACAACTAATATGCCGGCTAATGCCGCCAGCAAATAATAAACACCAAAGAGTTCTTTAAGAATGCCCATGATAGAAAGTTGCATTGGAAAAGCAGGCAAGCTAATTAGATTGAACTTTGCCAATCTCTTAAGCCATTCTTTTACTCCTTTTTCCTTTCTATCCTTAAAAGTCCATATATCGTTCAGCAAAAAATTAGATAAGATGGATGCTTCTATTGAAAAAATGGCAGATAGAAGATAATAAATGCCTGCAATGTCTGTTAAAGCCCATAGTATGCCAAGATTAACAAACACCCCGGTTAAGCCAACAAATGCGAACTTCAGCATGCGATGTATCTCTTTTGTTTCCCAAGAGAGGCGGAGTAAATGCCTCAAATATTTTATTTGATTGGTTAAATTAAGTGAGCTTTTTCCTTTTTCTCTTTTCCTGAATTTTATTGGCTCTTCTTCAACTCTATCATATTTTCCCTTTGCTAGAATTTCAAGGAGGATTTTATATCCTATAGGATCGAGTTCAACATTTTCTATCACTTTTCTTTTAAGCATAAAAAACCCCGACATTGGATCTTTTACTATTCTACTCCTCGGCAAAAAAATATGGGCAAGTAAAGTAGCAAATTTTGAGTAAAATTTTCTTATTGCACCCCACTCCTCAATTTCTCCACCCTCAACATATCTGCTTCCTATAACAATATCTGCTCCCTTTTTTATCCCATCCAACATATCTATAAGTTTTTCAGGAGGGTGCTGCAAATCTGCATCCATTACAGCCAAAATATCGCCATCACTATTTCTAAACCCTTCCAAAACCGCAGTTGCCAAATCCTTTTCATTTATTCTTCGTATAACTTTAACGAATGGATAATCTTTTGCCATTTGCTGTGCCAGCTCCCATGTTTTATCCGGGCTGTCATCATCCACAATAATCAATTCAAAGTCAATTTCTTTTAACACATCATTTATTTTTTTGATTAACAAAGGCAGATTTTCTCTTTCATTGTATGTCGGCACCACAATGGAAATCTTCATTGCAACATCAAATTTTATCTGTATAAATACTTTCTTTTATTTCCAAAAAAGAGAGACATTGTGAAGAAAATGAGATTAATTTATCACTTGTTAAGGAAATGAAAATGTGACGTTGTTAGTTATTTCATTAAGAAATAGCAGATAAGCAACTCCATCATTCTTCCATTAGTTCTTCATACATTTTTATCAAGGCATCTATTGTTTTTGAAATATCCTGCTGTTTCGCCGTTTTATATGCATTATCTGCTAATTTTTGCCGTAATTTTTTATCATTGGCAAGAGCTTCTATTGCATCTACAAACTCATCTACGCTCTTTCCTTTTAAACAATTTTCTCCGTGGATGAACCAACCCTTGTATACTTCTATATCTCTTATAACCAAGACTTTTTTACATGCTGCTGCTTCCATCAAAACATTTCCATAACTTTCTGCATATGTTGGAAAGAAGAAGACATCTCCGCCATTGTAGGCAAGAGGCATTTCTTGGAAAGGTAAATAAGAGATATGAATAAAATTATCAGGGAAATTAATGTCTACCCTCTCCAGCCCTTTTTCAGTTGAGCCAATCCATACGAATGTCATATCCTTGCATTTTCTTGCAACTTCAACAAAATCATGTATTCCCTTCCTTGGAATCATTAAGCCTACAGAAAAAACAACAAATTTGTCATTTAAGTCATACCTTTTTCTGAATTCTTTCCTCATTTCCTCGGATGGCTTGAAAATCGAGCAATCTACCCCATTTGGAATGACATAAAGCTTCGCCTTTATTCCATTCTTTTCCATCCAATTTTTAACATAAGGTGTGGCACAAACAACAGCATCTGCTAAATTATAGAGATATCTTGAATATTTATCAAAGATTGGATAAATTATATTGCCAAATTTAAATCCGCCTTTTACCAATTCTGGCAAATGACGGGCATGTATTACAATTTTCTTTCCACTTTTCTTGGCTTTTTTTATTAAAAAAAGGAAATTTGGCATTGGATTATGCAAATGAATAATGTCGCAATCATCTGCTGCCTCATCTATACATGCATCTATTCCTCTGTCCTTTAACTTCTCTACCAGAATCGGCACCTGCGTGCCCATTCCGCCTGCATTTTTAAAATCAATGAGTTTCTTGAGTTTATTCAATCCAGTTATCATACACACTTTCATTTTATTCCAATTTCTCCTTTATTACATAAATCTTTTTGTTTGATGAAGAATAATAATTTCTTATCATAATCTCCGCCAGGAAGCCAGTCATGAATATCTGAAAACCCATTATCATCAAAAGTATGCCCAATAAAAGCAAAGGACGATTTGATAGAGTTTCGCCATAAAACAGTTTTAAAATCAGGAGATAAAAATTAATTAAAAATCCAGCAAGAAACATTGTCAGGCCAATGCCTCCAAAAAAGTGGAGGGGGCGTGTCGAATAGCCAGCCCAGAATTTGAAATTTATTAAATCAAAAAGCCCTCTTGCCAGTCTTGCCATGCCGTATTTACTTTTTCCATATTTCCTAGGATAATGCTTTACCTTTACTTCCCCAACTTTATATCCTTTCCATGCTAAAATAGCAGGAATATAGCGGTGCATCTCTCCATATAGTTCTAAGCCATCCAAACATTCTTTCTTATATGCCTTGAGGCCACAGTTAAAATCATGAAGTTTTAATCCAGTGAGCCATCTCGAAATTTTATTGGAAATGGCGGATGGAAGTTTCTTAGATAAAAAAGGATCTTTCCTATCATACCTCCATCCATTAACTGCATCATATTCATCCAGTTTTTCAACTAATTTTGGAATATCCTCTGGATCATTCTGCAAGTCTCCATCTATTGTTACAATTACATCTCCTTTAGCCATTTCAAATCCCGCCATTAAAGCAGCTGTTTTCCCAAAATTTCTTGAGAATTTGATACATTTAACATTTTTATCTTTCGAATGTAATTCTTTTAAAATCTCGTAGCTTCCGTCTGTGCTACCATCATCAACAAAAATTATTTCGTCTTTTTCTTTTAAAATATTCTTCAATTTTTCATATAATGGCAAAATGTTCTCTTTTTCGTTGTATATTGGCACTATAACTGAAATCATTAACATCATATATTGCTTACATATTTAAAAGATTAGATTATGGAAAGAGAGTTGTTAGAAAAAGCAAAAAAAACGATGGCAAAGGAGCCAGCACTTTTAAAATTAAGTGGAAAAATAATGGTGGCAGGCGACACACATGGTGATGTAGTTATAGCAAAGCAAATAGTAAAAAAATTTTTTGATGAAAAATATGATTATCTTATATTCCTAGGAGATTATGTGGATAGAGCGCCCCCCGATATTGGCTCTTCTATGCTAAACATAAATTTTTTGCTGGAAGAAAAAATTGAGTGCTCTGATAAAATTTATTTGCTTAAAGGTAACCATGAAGCAAATTATGCTATTCCATGCTATCCCCACGATTTTGAATATGAAGCAGGACAAATGTATAGAAAATATGTTGAGATTTTTATGGAAATGCCCTTGGCAACCATACTTAATAATGTTTTTGCAGCCCATGGAGGGTTCCCAATTAAAAAGAGCATATACGAAATTGATAAAAATGATATTGAAGCCATTGAAGAAATAACATGGAGTGATGTGGCTATCTCGCCAGTATATAGAGGGGCAGGCAATAAATTTGGAAAAAAAGAATTAAATGAATTCCTGGACAAAATAAAAGCAAAAGCATTCATAAGAGGGCATGACTATAATATGAATGGCATAGTTGCATATGAAAAATGTCTTACTATATTTTCCTCCCGTTTATACAAAGACATGGGAAATGGAGGAGTACTTATAGCGAAAATTGACGGAAATATTGAAAACATGAAAGATATTGAAATAGAGGATTTTTCTACTGGAGAATGGAGAAGATATGAGGTGAAATATATTGATTGAAGGCGATATGCGATAGACCATTACGTATGATAGAATATCACTATAAAACCAGACAGTATCATAAATAACACAATGAGTATTGCTATAAGCCGCATTAACCATTCTCTTTTCATTTTTCTACCAATATAAACATATCTTTCGCTTTTATTAGATTTTCTTCTGCCTCCTCCACTATTTCAACAAATTCTTTATCTATCTTTACTTCTTCACCACCTATCACAAGAGTGTGATATCCTTTTTCTTCTATCTCTTTTGCAATTGCCTCTCCATTCTTCTTTATCTCTTCAATTATTATTTTACTCTTATCTCTGAAACGAGGGCCTATCTTGTTGTACAATGGTATTGCAATCTTTTTTGCAACTGGCTTTTCTTTCCCTCTTGCTATTTCATTTACCTTCAAAGTGCCAGCAATAATATCCTTTCCATCTATTTCACCATAAACAATTATTTTTGAGATTGGTGCATTTAATGCCATTCCCTGCTTGCTCTTCCAGTCTCTCACTCTAGCGATTACTTCTTTTATTACTTCTCCTTTT
>Ga0164310_10000797_pt1 | contig 17251 bp, 12 predicted proteins | sample GuaBasSedimGuay1_FD_121795 | JGI IMG/M metagenome (GOLD analysis project Ga0164310, IMG submission 121795) | Subseafloor sediment microbial communities from Guaymas Basin, Gulf of California, Mexico - Guay1, Core 4569-9, 0-3 cm | ecosystem: Environmental > Aquatic > Marine > Hydrothermal vents... | reverse complement strand
GTGGAAGTTTCAGGTCCCGAAGACGTGAAAAATAACTGGGAAAAGCTAAAACTGGAAGAAGGTAAAGAATCAGTGCTGGAAGGAGTCCCGAAATCAATGCCCCCCCTGGTAAAAGCATACAGGATACAGGAGAAAGTAAAAGGAGTTGGCTTTGAGTGGGAACATGCCCGGCAGGTTTGGGATAAGGTAACAGAAGAAATGAATGAGCTGAAACACGAAGTGGCTATAGGTGGAGGTAAGGAAAAAATGGAAGATGAATTCGGGGATCTGTTATTTGCCCTTGTAAACTACGCCCGGTTCATTGGGGTAAACCCGGAAGATGCCCTGGAGCGTACGAACAGAAAATTTATCCGCCGTTTTCAGTTTATTGAGACGGAAGCAGCCAAAGAAGGAAAAAAACTGGAGAACATGACACTTGCCGAAATGGATGTGTTTTGGAATCAGGCTAAGGAACTAGAAAAATCGCACAAATAGATATCTGTCTGATAGATTATTGGGTGAATTTCTGATATAAAAAAAAGGTACTGAACGTTCAGTACCTTTTTCATGTATTTGATAAATATTTTTTAGTGTTGGCTCAGGTATTTGGCTACACCTTCTGCTGTTGCTTCCATAGCGTCGTCGCCCGGATGCCAGTCGGCAGGGCAAACTTCACCGTTATCTTCGAAGAATTGTAAAGCGTCCACCATACGTAAGGTTTCTTCTACCGAACGTCCAAGCGGCAGGTCATTAACAACCTGATGGCGTACAATACCTTGTTTGTCAATCAGGAATAAACCTCTGTAAGCGACTGCTTCACCATGAAATACCATTTCACCTTCTTCATTGTAATCGTATTCGCCGGCTAAAACATCGTAGTTTTCAGAAATAGTTTTTGATAAATCGGAAACGAGCGGATGTTTCACCCCTTTAATTCCGCCTTCGTTTTTCTCTGTATTGAGCCATGCCCAGTGTGAAAAAGGTGAGTCGATAGAACATCCGACTACGGCTACATTTCTTTTTTCAAATTCTTCCATTTTATCCTGGAAAGCAATAATCTCTGTAGGACATACAAAGGTGAAATCCAACGGATAAAAGAAGAAAATAACATGTTTTTTTCCAATATACTGTTCGAGTGAGAATTTCTCAACAAATTCGCCGCCATTCACAACGGCTGTTGCTTCAAATAGTGGAGCTTTTTTTCCAACTAAAACTGCCATAAGTAATTAATTTTTATTAGTTCGTATTAAAATTTGTAGTGCAAAATTAAGAATAATTTTAAATAAGGAATTATAAGTAATATAAATTAAACGGTATCAGTCGGCTATTCGGGTATTATGGAACAAGCATAGTGCTGGTTAGGATGTTATCAGTTGATAATATTATCAAAACTGGCAACAATGGGAATGTCTCTTTTAAAGTCGTATAACGTGAGTTTTCTTAATTCGAAATAACTTTTCCAATAAGTTTCCAGTGACCGGAAATAATTGATTTTCGACCGGTCGTTATCTATTTGGGCATTATTCAGTTCCAGCACATCGTTCACTTTACCTATCATATAGCGTTTCTGGGTTACCTCAAATCGTTTCTGTGCCACCGTGTCTGATTTGGCTGCGATCCTCAGCTGTTTTTTCTGCATGTTAAACTGCATGACTTTCAGGAAAACATTATGTTCAAAATCAATCCGCTCCTGCTCTATTGTTGTGGCAACCAGGTCGAGGCTTGATTCGGCCATTTTGATGTTCCCTCTTGCTTTTCCCCAGTCGAGCAAGGGCAATGAGATGCCCAGTGTCACATGCTCCTCGTCAAGAGGATCAACATAAGCCATCGATATATCGTTGGAAGTTTGGGTTAAACCAAAAGAAGCGAACAGTTCGGCATCAAATCGTCCTTCTCTTTTTGCACGGTTCAGCTGGCTTCCTGCTTCCAGCATGCGTCTTTGGAACTCCAATCCGGAAGATGTGTTGTTTTCCGCTTCAATAATAGCTTTCTCGACCGGAACATCGAAATAAGTGATGTCGTCAGGTGGTATCAGTTTTACCGCATTATCAATTTTAAGACGGAGGTACGATTTAAAAATAAACAACGTATTTGTGTAGTTTAACTCGGCATTTTCAACCTCGGCTTCGGCCTGAAGCAGGTTCAGCTCCAGCTGCAGCAGTTCATTTTCGGCAATTTTGCCCAGGTTGTATCTGCCCAAAGCGATTTTGTACAGCGTATCGTAATTAGCATAATTTTTACCGGCAATACCCAGCTCTATCTGTGCCAGTAACAGTGAGAAAAAATGGTTGACTGCCGTAATAGCTACCTGCTCATTTGTTTCAATATATAATCGTTGTGCTTCTTCAAACCGCATGGGTTCAATTTTTCTGTCCCACCGATAGGCGTTGTAAGTAAACAGCGGTTGCCGGATACCAATATTCACCATGTTTGTCAGGTACTGAGTCACCGTTGAATCTTTGAAATTATTGTCCATGCGCTGTATGCCGGAGCTCAGAAATATTTCTCCTCCGGAGAATCCGATCTTTTGATTCACAGACAAAGAAACCGAATATGATTGCAGGCTCTGGGGTGTGTAAAATGTGCTCCCATCCTGCGAAGAGACAGCCGTGAAGCTTCGGTTGATATTCGGGAGTGTGGCATCCAGTTGCAAACCGGGTAAATAAGTAGCTTTAAACGAACGATAACTCCAGTAGCTTTGACGATATCTGTGTTTGGCTATCTGGGCATCGGGCGATTGTTCCTGAGCAATCCTGATGACGTCCTGCAGCTTATATTCAATAACCTCCTGGCTGTATGCAGCGGTACAGATCAATAAAAAAATAATGAATGAACTAGTTGAAATTCCCGTATAATATTTAGATACTCTCATAATCTTTATATGACGCTGTTAATCATGTCTGAGTGATTCTACCGGATCTTGTTCCGATGCTTTTTTGGCCGGTAAATAACCAAAAATAATGCCTACCGATGCGGCAACTCCAAAAGAGATGACGATTGACCAAAATGAAACGATTGTCAATATATCTGTTGTTATGGTAATTACTTTAGCCATCACCACACCCAGCAGAATGCCAATAATACCTCCTGTGATGCTGATAAATGTCGCTTCGGCCAGGAACTGAAATACGATATCTTTTTTCGTGGCACCTGTCGTCCGCCTCACTCCTATTTCCCTGATTCGTTCCATAACGGAAGCCAGCATAATATTCATAATGCCTATCCCTCCCACAATCAGTGATATTCCCGCAATAGCTCCCAATACTATATTGAAAATATCCTTTGTTTTTTGCTCTTGTTTCAGCAGTAATTCAGGTACTTTAATTTCAAAATCCTCCACTCCCTGATGCCTGCGTGCCATCATTTTTTTCAATAATTCGGCTGTTGATGCCAGTTGGGTGCTTTCCTTCACCTGAACAACGATTTTATCCAGTTGGTTTTCTTCAATTCCGCTCCCTTCATCACTCGTTATCATCACACTTCCGCGGCCAAAGAAAAACATATTTGAACTGTTCAGAGAAGCCTGGTTGATCAGCGACCGGTCTTTGTATCTTATCAGCAAAGTTTTAATGGGTGTGAAAACGGTTTTGTTGTAATCACTTAACCCCATATCTTCTGCTTTGTCGTTAAAAACAATGCCTTCCAGAACACCGATCACGCGTAACCAGATATTGCCACATTTCACATGTTTTCCAATAGGGTTTACATTAGGAAATAGTTTTGCTTTTACTTCGGGGCCGATAACACAAACCGGGGCTCCTTCATCCAGATGCTGATAACTGAATAACTTTCCCTGTCTCGCTTTCTGATTGAACACATCGAAAAATTCATCTGTAACTCCGGTAAGATCAACACTCAGTTTCCTGCCGTTCCGTATAGCCAGTGTTGGGTAGATGATCTCGGGACTGACTTTTTCCACCGTAGGAATGGTTTGCATGATATTCTCTGCATCTTTTAGCGTGAGTCCCGGTGAAAATTTCTTTTTCAGAGTTTTGCCGGATTCTTCCTCTTCCCCGTTAGTATTTGCATCTGTGGTTTTAAGAGGGAGAATGACGATGTTGTTGACACCTACCAGCTTTATTTGCGCCAGTATCTCCTGGCGGGCCCCGTTGCCGATAGCCATCATGGCAATAACAGCGCCAACGCCAAATATAATTCCAAGCGCAGTGAGAATGGAGCGGAATTTATTGTTCATCACCGCCTCAAATGAAATGGATAATATTTGAAGATACCTGTCCATGAGGATTACAAATTTAAGACAATGTTTGTTTGCCGAACCAATCTGGATAAAAATCTGTGAATTGTTATTAAGTCATGATAAATTTTAGCGCTGACGGGAGGTCATCTAACATCTTATTTCTATTTTTGGATAACTGCTAATTAAGAGAAAAATATCGTTATGAATGTTCTTGTTTTAGGTTCGGGAGGGCGCGAACACGCGCTGGCATGGAAGCTCGCGGAAAGTCCATTGTGTGATAAGGTATATATAGCTCCGGGTAATGCAGGTACAAAAAACGTGGGTGTCAACTTGCCCGTAGACCTGGATGACTTTTATTCCATCGGCAAGATGGTTATTGAATATGACATTGGCATCGTGGTAGTAGGACCCGAAGCCCCTTTAGTAGGCGGTATCCGTGATTATTTTTTGAAGCGAAAAGAGTTAAGTGCCATACCCGTGATTGGTCCGGGGCAGCAGGCCGCCATGCTGGAGGGAAGCAAAGATTTTGCCAAGACGTTTATGCATAAATATCAAATCCCTACAGCGGCTTCTGCCACTTTTCAAAAAGAGAACTTTGAAGAAGGACTGACGTATCTCGAAAGCCTGAAGCCTCCGTATGTGCTTAAAGCAGACGGACTGGCTGCAGGAAAAGGAGTACTGATTATTGACGATCTGGAACAGGCTAAGAACGAGCTGGCAAAAATGATTAACGAATCGAAATTCGGAGAGGCTTCTGCCAAGGTTGTTATTGAAGAATTTCTGGAGGGAATTGAGCTGTCGGTATTTGTACTTACCGATGGTGTTCATTATAAAATGCTGCCCGAAGCGAAAGATTATAAACGTATTGGTGAAGGCGATACCGGCTTGAATACGGGAGGTATGGGGTCTGTCTCCCCGGTTCCGTTTGCCAACAAAGAGTTTCTTGATAAAATTGAGCGTAAAATTGTTCAGCCAACCATAGAGGGCTTGATAAATGAAGGTCTGGATTACAGGGGATTTATCTTTTTTGGACTTATCAGGGTGGGTGACGAGCCATATGTGATTGAATATAACTGCCGGATGGGTGACCCGGAGGCTGAGTCGGTCATCCCCCGTATAAAAAGTGACCTGCTGGAGTTATTTGTTGCAGTAGGAAATCAAACACTTGACACGGTTGAAGTAGAATTTGAAAACCAGTACGCAGCTACGATAATGATTGTTTCGGGCGGTTACCCCGAAAGGTATGCGAAAGACAAGCTGATCACTATCCCTGATAACCTGACCAATTGTATCGTTTTTCATTCGGGAACAACCGTTGATATAGAGACCGGAATGATTAAAACCAGCGGCGGAAGGGTGATTGCTGTAACATCGTATGGCCGGAATATGAAAGAGGCTCTGGAGAATGCCTATGCCAATTCAAATCATATTGATTTTAAAGGAAAATATTACCGGAAAGACATTGGGTTTGATCTTGAAAACAGGGATGATGTATGATCAGCTATTTTAATTCGGCATATCCTGCCAGGTACCTGGTCGCATTGTTGTTGGCCTTTATTCTCTGGCTTCCTTCCTTAACCTTCTCAACGTATGTGCCCGTACAGGAATCTCTGTTCAGCCATCTTGAACTTGCCGGATTTATAAGGACTTATTCCCGTTTTTTTGTATGGGGATCGTTTGTGCTCACATACATTTCTGCTGTAGCGATCAACCAGATACTGAGGGCGAATGATCTGGTGAACATCAACAACACGAGAGGTTTGGCTCTTTTTATTGTGTTCGCTTCAGCGATACCACTGTTTACGTCCGTTAACGTCATAACTTTTGCAAATCTTTTTCTGATACTCGTGATTCAGGGCATTTTGCGTCTGTCGCAGGTAGAGAATCCTGTAAATGTTATTTTCAACACTTCTTTTTTTGCAGGCATAGCATCCTTGTTTTTTTCCCCGTTATTATTCCTTGTTATAATCATCTGGATGGCGCTTATCATGAACCGGCATGTGGATATCCGTAATTTTATCATCAGCCTTGCTGGTCTTTTACTACCCTATTTGTTTTTATTTACCTGGTTCTTCTGGAATGGTACGCTGACAGAACATTGGTATGATGCGATAGGACAATTAGCAGAGGTCGGCTTGTCGAATACAATGGGTAACCTGGGTGTTTTTGATATGATTGTATTGATGTTGTCCTTGCTGATCCTCATCTTTGCCGTATTAAAGGCAATTGGCCGGTTTGGTGAGGTAAGTATATATGCACGAAGAAATATATTAATAACACTGTATTATCTGATGCTTACTTTCCTTATAACCTTGTTTTATTCGGAAACAATGTTGCCGTTATTGATTCTCGTTCCCCCGGCTGCTATGTTAGTTGCTGCCACAGCATATGCTAAAAAAAATAAATGGTGGAACATACTGTTTACTTTATATGTTCTTTTAATCTTAATAAATCAATACAGCAGTTACATATCAGATGTTAAAGCCTTGTTTTTCAGATAAACAGATTGAAGCCGGATGTGATGAAGCCGGAAGAGGATGCCTGGCAGGTCCTGTGTTTGCTGCGGCAGTGATCCTTGACCGGAATTTCAGAAATGAACAATTAAATGATTCAAAGAAACTGACGGAAAAAAAACGGGAGGAGTTAAGAATAATAATTGAAGAGCAGGCATTGGCATGGGCTGTTGCTACTGTTTCTCCGGAAGAAATAGATGATATAAATATTCTGAATGCCAGCTACCTGGCGATGCACAGAGCCATTGACCAGTTAAAAATTAAACCCGAACTGCTGCTGATTGACGGGAACCGGTTTAATACGTACAAAAAGATACCTCATAAATGCATCGTTAAAGGTGATGGAAAATATATGGCCATTGCGGCAGCATCGGTTTTGGCAAAAACACACCGGGATGCCTATATGCTTCGAATTCATCAGGAATTTCCCGGGTTTGGATGGAACACCAATAAAGGTTACCCGACACGGCAGCATAAACTGGCAATCTACGAGTACGGTTTGACGCCCTACCACCGAAAATCATTTAACTTCCATCTGCAATTAAAAATTGATTTCTAACGTTGTTGCTTTATACATAAGCTATTGCTATATGAAAGTATTAACAAAACCATGTTAAATTCAATTCTCTTTTTAGGGAATTAAGGACGGATTATTGGCTTAATTTTGATTGATATATAAGAAAGATGAGCAAGAAAAGTATCGGTATCCTTCTTTTTCTGATTGTTGCCGCAGCACTGGCCGCCATTTATTTTTTAGTGTATGGTGAAAAGGCCGGCAAAGGTGATTTAAGTGAGTTTATTCCGGAGAACACCGCATTTGTCGTAAAAGTTAATGCACCCGGTGCATTACTGGATGAACTGGCCCGGGAAAATATGATGTGGAGGAGCCTCGATACTTCTAATTTGTTGTACCGCCTTCTGGACAATTACCAGCTGGTTGACTCAGCACTTTCAAAAGATCCTTCACTATCCGGGGTACTGTTTGACAAACCATTTTTTATGGTGGTTGTTATTGATAGCAGTGAAGGGTTAACCCCTCTTTATCTGAAACAAGCAAGCAGGCGGGTGACACTAAATGGGTTGAAGTCATTTCTTGCAGAGAGTAATAATAGACTAGAGGTTACCAATGTTGACAAAGAAATACTGAAGGTAATTTCTGAACAAGACGTGTTCTATGTCGCGATAGGCGGAGGCGTTTTGCGTGCTTCGCGGCAGTTACATTTGCTAAAGTCGTTAACCGGAACCAAAACAACAACAGGCGGTTCGTCGGGTTTACACGGGGAGTTAACGGAGTTTGTCACTAACTCGACAGAGAAGACTGATGCGCGGGTTTTTATTAACTATGGTGCACTGAAAGAATTGCCTGCAAAGCATCTTACGGAAAAAGGTGAACGGTTGATGTCGTTTCTGACTCATCTCGCTTTGTGGACCGAAACGGATGTGAAGATAAAAAAAGACAAACTGCTTTTCAGCGGTTTCACAACGGTGGATACACTGAACACTTATCTGTCTGATTTTAGTACGCAGGAACCCTATCCGAACAAGGTGGTCAATATTATTCCTTTCAATACCGTTTTGCTTGTGAATCAGTGTTTTTCTGATTACATGACTTACTCCGGACGCTCATTTGCAGATGACGCAAATCAAATAGTCAGGGAAACAGGCCACGAGGTGGCCCTGGTTAACAATGCCGGTTCGGGCGATGATTTCAAAACAAAAGCATTTGCAGTCATTCATCTGGCTAATGGGGAGCAATCGAAAAAAGCATTTATAAAAGCAGCGAAAGCAAGCGGGTCCAAAAATGAAAAGACATACAGAGCCTATAAGTTAAGAAAGATAAATGATGCCGGTTTTTTAACTGCCTTATTCGGAACATTGTTTTCGGACATTACCGCAAACTGGTTCACTTTTATCGAAGACTATGTTGTGTTCGCCAACTCTTCGGGCAGCCTGGAGGAATTTATCCGTCTGTTCGAAACAGGCAAAACACTGGATCTGAATGAGAACTTTAAAACATTTTCTGACAATATCTCCACAAAATCGAATCTGTTGGTATACATCAAACCGGCGTCGGCCCTACCCTTTGTGGGTTTGTTTACTGATGAATCATTGGCCAAAAAGTTTAAAAAGTACCAGGGTAATTTCAGAGATATACAGGGCATGGTATTGCAATACAGTTCTGCTGATGAGAAGTTCTATACCAGTTTCTTTATGAAACATAACAAACTGGCAAAAGAAGAAAATCTGGCCCTTTGGAAAGTAGAACTGGATGACAGGATATCAGGAAAACCGGCACTTGTGTGGGATCACCGGACTAAAACATACAGTACGGTGGTTTTTGATGAACTGTCGAACATGTACCTCATTAATGCCGGTGGACAGGTCCGGTGGAAAAAGCGTATCGACGGTCCGCCCCTGAGCGAGATATTTGAAGTGGACTGTTTTAAGAACGGTAAAACTCAATACCTGTTCAATACGAAGGACTTCGTTTATTTAATTGACCGGAATGGTGATTTTGTGCAAGGGTACCCGATAAAGCTGAATCCATCGGCCACAAACGGTTTAAGTTTGTTTGATTATCAAAAAAACAAAGACTACCGCATCATGATTGCCCAGGCTGATAAAAAAATCTATAACTATACAATTTCCGGTAAGAAGGTTAAAGGCTGGGGCAAACCGAAAACAAAAGATATCGTTAAAGAACCCGTTTACCGAATTGTTGCCAACGGGAAAGACTACATCATTATTTCAGATATTTCTAACAATGTGCTGGTTGTGAACCGGAGAGGGAACAAACGCTTCAATCTGAAGGAAAATCTGAAAAAAGCCAGGAACTCGGCATTTTATCCTAACAAAACCAACAGTAAAGGTATTTTGATAACTACGGACAAACAGGGACAGTTAGTTTATATTACGTCATCCGGTACGTTGAATCGTACCAGTTTCGGCATATTTTCGCCGCTGCACTACTTTCTTTATGCCGATTTCAATGGAAACGACTCGTACGATTTTCTGTTTTTGGATGGAAAAGACTTAAAGGTTTTTGACAAGTTCAAGAAAGTGTTGTTCCATTATACGTTTGCCACAGATATCGATGAAAAACCGGTATTATTTGACTTAGGCAGAAAACGTAAGGCGCTGGGTGTTGTTTCTTCGTCCGAAAAAGCGATCTATTTATTCGACCAAAACGGCCATACCATCATAAGCAGAGGTCTGGTAGGAGAAACGCCGTTCACTGTTGGCAGTGTTGAAAATAACAACGAACTTAACCTGATAACAGCTTCAGGGAATGTGTTATATAATTACCGTATTCAATAGCAGGTATTCCTCAACTTTTACTTTTCTTCTTTTTCCGCTTATCTTTTTTTGTTTGTTTTTTATCTTCCTGTTGTGTGGCAGATTTCTGTTTTTTCACTTTTGAACCTGAGTCTGATTTTTGTGCTTTTGAAGAAGGCATAACGGAACGCATGATACCCGTCTGCAGAGTTTTCCATACAAAGTTGCCAAATCCTTTATAGGGAACTCTTTCAAAATTCATAGAGGCAGTACGCAGTTTGTTATTTTTTCCCGGGTTGGAACTGAATGTGATCGTATTAGCAGCCCAGCTCATGAATTTATTTTTATCTTTTTCATTTTTCTTCACAAACTCCGCTTCCAGATCCGAGTAAAGCATAATCATTTTACCCCTTGAAATAGTGGCGTTGGCACTTCCGTCAAAACTAATCTCTTTCAGACTTCCTTTTTCAAACTTCAGACCAAGTGCCGGCAAAGATGCTTGATTAAACTCGTTCATTTTAGCCGAAGAAAGGTGCCCTGCGTAAAAGAAAGTGTCAACCCTGCTGTCGAGCGGGAACACAAAGTTTAAGGTCAGTGGTGTTTTTTTCATAAAGTCGGCCTGCAGGTTGACAATAAGAGATTTTCCCGTCCGGATACTGTCCTTCATGGATGTGGCAAAATTTATTTGTGCATTGAGGTTGTCCAAAGCGACGGTCATCGGTTCTGTGGCACCTTCAATTTTTTCCTGGTATTCCAGGTAGCTGTCTTTTAATGAAATTCTGCCTATAAAGAGAGGCATCTTCATGTTTTTAAGTGCCTGGTGAGGCAATTTCGGACGTCTGTCTAAATTAAAAGGAAGCCTTTTGTCCATGAGAATGGAAAGCTTAAGACTGTTAACCCTGACACTGTCTATCGCCAGTTCTCCAAGGTTAATAAGCCTTCTGATGTCAAAAGAAGAGATTCTGATTTTCTTAACAGATATATCGTAGATCTCTGACGTGAATTTTAGTTTTTTTGCCAGTTTGTATTTGTCCTCGTAGGTAGGTGTAAATATCATGTCTTCCAGTTCCAGCACCGATCTGGAAAGATCGAAATAAATACGGCCGAAATAAAGAGAATAGTTTCCTCCGGGAATCATGAACTTTTCCTGCTTCAGGTCAAGTTTTACATCTTCCAGATGCAGACTGAAAAAATCCTGATTGCCTTCAAGTTCTTCAAGATAAAAATCGGTTATCTCAAACTCCATCTCCCTGTTTTCTAACATCATCTTGTCGTTTACCAGATCGTAAATATGCAATTTGCAATTCCGGAACTTAATAGCACCGATTTCAATACCATTAATACCGGCAATATAAATAGAATCGATATTTAGCTTGCCTTGCTGTTTTAATTCCTTTGGTTTGTTTTTTGATTTTTTACCCATGATCACGGTCATCTCTGCATTCTTAAACAAGATATTTCGCAAGTCGATGCTTTGAGATGTTATGGCCTGGTATATACGAATACCGGTAAACCTTAATGTGGGAATAGAAAGTTCAATGGCAGTTGATTTATCGGCATCACCTTTCTTCAGAAGCTCCAGAAATAAACTGTCAGGTGTAATGGTCAGGTCTTTCAGGTTGATGTTGCCTGTTAAAATGTTGGCCCTTACAGTACGAACTTCGATGTTGTATTTCTTTTCCTTTTGTTTGTCGAGCGCTTCTCTTACTTTATTTTCTATCAGATGCCCAATAATCAGGTTAATAGCTACAACGACGATGGCTAATAACAGGACAATGCTTCCTATTATTATAAAGGCCTTTTTCTGTTTTCCGGATAGTTTCATAAGATAAGTTATTTAATGGTTTAAAAGTAGGAAAAATATAAAGGAATAAAAATAAAAATTAATGTTAGATACTGCCGGTACGCCACTTATTCGATCTGAGATAAATAAATGAGAGAAGTGCCAGCAGGCTACCGTACACTAATTCTGTTGTCCATATGCTGGTTATCTGTTCTTTAAAAACATAGACCAATGTGTAAGCATAGGCAAGATAAATGGTCAGCACAACTGTTTCTATGGCTAACGAAACCTGTGTCTTTCCGGTGCCGGAAACCCCGTTAAAAAGGATGAAGCCGATGGAAAGAAGTAAGGCTCCCCCGCTCACAATATATAAAAGAGGTATGCCCATTTCGATAAGATGAATATCGTTCGTGTAAATGCTAAGAATGAAACGGGGAAAAACAAGGCCGACACAGACTATTGCCAGTACTCCAATGAAGCAGAGTCTGATGATTTTATAGATCAGCGGGAGCACTTCATCACTTCTTTTCTGGCCAATCAGCTGGCTTACCAGGGAATTTGTGGCAGCCGCGAAGCCCCAGATAGGTATCATTAAAACAACAAAGACACTTCGGATAATGTTGGATACAGCCAGCGGGCTTTTCCCCAGCTTCTCTATAAACAGGAAAAAAGCAAACCATACCGACAGCGAAAGAAACGATTGCATCATCATCGGGATGGCTATTTTAAGAATATTTGCCAGGCGTGCCACCGACGGTTTGATAAAATGAAACAGGTCGTAATCCTTAAACTTTATATTGATAAACGTATAGGAGAAAAAGAAAACCGTGGCGGTCATTTCAGCTGTAACAGAGGCAATGGCAGCCCCTTTAATGCCCATTTCGGGAAAGCCGAACTTTCCAAAGATCAAAGTGTAATCGAGGATAATATTGGTAATGGCCAGAACAATGGTGGTGTATGTGATCACTTTGGTTTTCGTCAGCCCGACGTAAAACGACCGGAATGTCAGGTTGGTAAAAGCGAAAAAAATACCGACAGCCCTGTATTTAAGGAATATTACCGTTTCCTCATAAACATCGTGCGACACAACCACGCGCTCCAGCAAAGGTGCTGCCCAGTATCTCATAAGTGTAAACACCAGCAAAGCAAGCGGAAGCAAAAAGAACAGCGAATGTTCTACTACCGGCCCAATTTGTTTTAGCTTATTTTCGCCATACCTCCGGGCGATGATGATCTGGGCTCCGGTGCCGAAACCCAGTCCCAGCATAATAACGGCCAGGTAAAACAATCCGCCTAAAGCTCCGGCCCCTAAAGCTGTCTCCCCCACCCTTCCAAGGAAAGCTGTATCGGTAAAGTTGATCAGGTTTTGTGCAATACTCCCAAGAATGATGGGCCATGCTATTTGCCAGATACGGTTGTATGTAATTGGAGTTTGCGACATAAATGCAGCAGCAAAGGTATAATTTGAATTTATTCCTCATAAAAAATCGGAATATTTTAGGATATATTCTTGATAGGCACCTTTATTATTGGTACTTTTATAGTACACAACCCAAAACAACTAACCGGATGAAACATGTAGTAATCGTTGGCGGGACTGGTTTTATCGGGCGCCACTTAGTTAACAGCCTGAAAAACGACTGGCAGGTAACTGTATTAAGCAGGAATCCTGAAAAGAACAAAGCTTTATTTGATAGCAGTGTGCACCTGGCGAAGCTTGATGCGCAAAATCAGGAAATGCTTGTTCCTCTTTTAGAACAAACTTATGCTGTCATTAACCTCGCGGGGGAGAACGTTGGCAGCCGCTGGACAAAAGCAAAAAAAGAAGCAATACGGAACAGTCGCCTTGATACTGACCACCTGATCGTGCATGCTGTTCTGATGTGCAAACAAAAACCGGCTGTTGTGATACAGGGTTCCGGGATGGGTGTGTATGGATTTGAAACTACAGATAAAGCAATTACAGAAAAATCGCCCTTAGGTACAAAAGGTTTTTTAACGGAAGTGGGTATTGCCCACGAAGAGGCCCTGAAACCGATCGAAGACCTGACGCGTGTCGTATATCTGAGAACAGGATTGGTACTTCACGGCACGGAAGGGTCTCTGCCCCAGATGGCTGCCACCTTTAAAATGTTTCTGGGCGGGCCGATGGGCAGTGGCCGGCAGTGGACTTCGTGGATACACATCAAAGACGAGGTGCGGGCCATCCGCTTTCTGATGGAAAACGAAAAAGCCTCCGGCCCTTTTAATTTGACAGCCCCCCACCCTGTCAGGAACAGCGATTTTTCTGCTGCTTTGGGCAAAGCCATGCATCGCCCTGTGTGGCTGGGTACGCCTGCCGCTTTTTTACGGCTGGTTATGAAAGATATGGCCGATGAACTGCTGCTGGAGGGATTAAACATAATACCGGAACGGCTGCTGGAAGAAGGGTTCCGGTTTGAGTTTGGATATATTGAAGAGGCTTTCAGGGATCTGTATAGCAAAAGAAGTTAAGAGGACTTTAATACACGAGTGTGATTTGCACCACTCTTCTGGCTTAAGTCTGTGACTAAAGCCTGTAAATGGCTGAACGAAAGTTTGTAACTTATAAGGATTTTAATTAAGTCAAAGACTTATAAAGATTTGCCGGTTTAAGATGTAATCTTAAACCAGAGGGTGACATGGAAGGCTATAGGTTTTAAGAGTTTATTAATTTTTCTTTTCAGATAAGCCAGCCTCTCAAAATAAAAAGGCAGGTTCTAAAAGAAAAGTTTTTGTTTTTTAGCTCAGTTCATTTTTTACCGCCAGTAGTATTCACATAACAACTTTAATTTCAAGTCGTTCTTGTTGTTGAGCATGCTCATCTTTTAGTTGATTAAATACCTCTTCTACAGAAATGATTTCTTCAGTCAAATAGGCATTAGTTCCGGCAAATGCAAAACCTTCTTCCATTTTTCCTTGCGCAGCATTGAATAAAGCCTGGGCTATACAAAATGAAACCTCTTTGTAATCACATGTTTTAAGACATTTCCAGGGGCAACTGACAGGTTTTTTTATTCCTTTCAGAATGTCTTCAACAAATTTATTCTTGACAACACGCCCGGGTAGGCCAACGGGACTGTCAATCATAACAATATCTTCTTTTTTAGCTGACACATACGTTTCCTTGAATTTTTCATCAGCATCGCATTCAAAGGTTGGAACAAAACGGGTTCCCATTTTTACTCCTTTTGCACCATATTGCATAATATTGTATATATCTTTTCCCGTATATATTCCACCGGCAGCAATAACTGGAATTTCCTTGTTAAATATTTCTTCATAAGGTTTTAAAACCTCAACAGTTTCTTTGACTAATTCGTTCAGTTTTAGCTGAGGATTCTCCAAGTCATTTTTCTTAAAACCCAAATGACCGCCTGAAAGGGGGCCTTCTATAACAATAGCATCCGGAACTCTATTGTAATGATTATTCCAATATTTAAAAATAAAATTTGCTGCTTTTGCAGATGAAACTTTTGGAATTACTTTAACTCCTGAGTTTTCCAATACTTCAACCGGAAGATTATCCGGTTTTTTTAAAGGTAATCCTGCACTGATAAAAACGACATCTATTTTTTCATCTATGGCAACTTCCAGCAAATCGTCAAAGTCAGATGCAGCATACATAATATTTACGCCTATAACACCACCAGGTGATAAACCTCTCGCTTTCCAGATTTCTTTTCTCAATGCTCGTTTATTAGCATTTCGAAAGTTTTTAATGTAGTCACGTTCAGTCATCCCGATACCTACAGCAGATATAACACCAACACCACCCTGATTGGCAACAGCCGAGGCAAGACCTGATAATGAGATGGCCACACCCATTCCTCCCTGAATAATTGGAATCTTTATTCTCAAATCCCCAATGTTTAATCCTTCCATTCTTTTAATCTTATATTACTTCTTTAAAAACTCTTCTAAAATGATAACCATATACCGAATAAGTAATTGCTAAAGGGAACATCTTCGGACGGTTGAATAAAGTCCAAAAAAACAATTTCCAGTATTCTACCCTGTATTTATCCAATAATCCTAACTTAAATGAAGATCGGATAAATGCAATAATAAGTTTTAAAGAAACCCTTCCTTTATGTCGCTGATTTGGAGTAAACCGTTTTACAAAATCTAAAACACGCTGATAATACTCTTTTCCACCGTAAATTCCTTTTATTACTGTTTTGTACCCTTCCAAAAGATACTTTTTATCCATTTTGGGAATAAAATTCAAAGTAAAATCTGTATTGTTACCACTAAATTCATTTATAATGCGCCCTTCTTTTACTAATCTTTGATAAAGCCTGGTTTTCCTCGGGACATTCAACAAGCCAACCATAGCCGTAATGATTCCGCTGTCTTTTATAAAATCAATCTGTTTTTGGAATACCGAAAGAGAATCATTATCAAAACCCAAAATAAACCCACCTGAAACTCCCAGACCGTGCTTTTGGATTTTCCATACACTATGCACTAAATTTCTATTTACATTTTGCACTTTACCACATTCCAAAAGACTATCTTCTTCCGTTGTTTCAATACCAATAAATACATCGGAAAATCCTGCCCTGGTCATTAAATCCATCAGTTCTTCATCATCAGACAAGTTTATTGAGGCCTCGGTTGAAAATATGAATGGATATTTCCGGCTTTCCATCCACTTGATCATAGCAGGCAACAATTCAGTCTTCAGTATTTTTTTGTTTCCAATAAAATTATCGTCCACAAAAAAGATGTTTTTCCGCCAACCGGTCTGATAAATACTTTCAAGCTCATTTATTATTTGTCGGGTAGATTTTGTCCTTACCTTATGTCCAAACAGGGCGGTAATATCACAAAACTCGCAATTGAAAGGGCAACCCCTTGAATATTGAATATTCAACGTACTGTATTTTGACATTTTTATTAATGAATAATCGGGTAAGGGTGTGCTTTTGATGTCAGCAAATTCTTTGGTCTGGTAGATTCTTTTTGGATCCCCGTGTATCAGGTTATTGATAAAAGGTGGTAAAGTAATTTCCGCTTCATTTAAAACAAAATAATCTACCTCAGGAAACCTGTCCGGCTCTTCGGTAAACAGGGGGCCGCCGGCTACAATTTTTTTGTTTAATGATTTACATCGTGTAATTATTTCTTGAGCCGATTTTGTCTGGACACTCATAGCGCTGATAAAAATCAAGTCAGCCCATTCAATATCTTTTGTATTAAGTGATTCGACATTCAGATCAACCAATTTCTTACTCCAGCTCCCGGGTAACATTGACGAAACGGTAATTAACCCCAATGGTGGGTTTACAGCCCTTTTTGAGATAAACTTTAAAGCATGTTTAAAACTCCAAAAGGTATCCGGATATTGAGGATAAAGCAGCAAAATATTCATACTTTTTCTATTTACAATTATGTTTTGCAAAATTAGTTGAGAATACGACTGCTAAAAAGAATGGGGATAAAGGTTTAGTAAAAAGGGATAACGTAGTAATTTAGGGG
>Ga0164310_10000796_pt1 | contig 17260 bp, 24 predicted proteins | sample GuaBasSedimGuay1_FD_121795 | JGI IMG/M metagenome (GOLD analysis project Ga0164310, IMG submission 121795) | Subseafloor sediment microbial communities from Guaymas Basin, Gulf of California, Mexico - Guay1, Core 4569-9, 0-3 cm | ecosystem: Environmental > Aquatic > Marine > Hydrothermal vents... | reverse complement strand
TGGTTCTGGTGCAAAAATAATAAGCTTGAGAAAAATGTTCAGAGTTGATTTTTCGGAACTCCTTTCAGTTTACAAAAAATTATTCAGCGTCTCCGATACGAATCTTCTCGAGATAATTCTCTCTCATTATGTTTCGCATCACTTGGAAGAACGAAATCCTGTTTGGCTTTTTATTGTAGCTCCTTCGAGTTTTGGGAAAACTTTTCATATCAAGCCTTTCGAGGATTTTCCCGATGTATATCTCCTAAACCGCATAACCTCGAGAACATTAGTCAGCGGGCAGAAAAATGAAACGGATGAAGTCGTCCTTATGAATAAGAAACTTATCCTAATTCCCGATTTTTCCCAGTTCCTTTGCTTGCATCCTCAAGAAAAACAAATGATTTGGAGCCAATTTAGAGATCTCTACGACGGATACGCTGTTAATAAATACGGCTCTGGCAAGAGAACGGAATACAAGGATTTATATGTTTCTATGCTGGCTTGCACAACTCCCGACATCGACAACCAAATAACTCTGTTTCAGCAACTCGGCACGAGGCACATATTTTACCGAGCTGACTATTGGATATCGAAAAATCTTGATTATCTTCTCGAAAATGTGGACGGCAATTACATATTGCAGCAATACAGAAATACTATTCATATGTTTTTCGAGACCAACAACTTTGATTACGAGAATTTGCCAGAGCTTGACCGAGATACTTTAGCGTATGTCAAAAAACTTTCGGAATTCGTAAGTATTTTCCGTGCCGATGTGCATGCAGATTCTTTTTCTGGAGAACCCATCGGCTTCACTTATCCCGAAGATCCTGACAGAATTTTCAATATGCTCAAGAAAATGCTTATTAGCTACTTGATAATTTCGGAAGGCAATCTCGAGAGAGGAAAGCAACTCATAAAAGAGATAGCTATGAGTTGCATAGACGAACGCAGATACAGAATTTTCAAATCCTTCAAGGATTTGTGTTATGTTAACGGCACTCTTGACGATACCGCAGAAGTTACGCTCTCGCAGGTTGCGAATAAGGTGAAACTTGGCTTAAAAACTGTGAAAACACAATTGTATACTTTGGCGCAACTCGGTTTTCTCGATTTTTACGAGATGGAAGAAAATCCGAAGAGGGTTATTAAATGGAGTTTAACCGAGAAAGGCATAGAATGGCTGGATTGGTTTTAACTTGGGATGTGGTAGAAAAGAACATTGAGCTGATACTCGAAAAAATTAAAAGAGGGGATGAAAAGCTAAAAGAAGGTTTAATAAATTTGTTCAAAACGAACATTCGGAGATATTTAGATTTGATGGACGCTTGGGAAAGAAAAAATTTCACCGAATATTATCGAAAATGGGGAAAATGAACGCCGCACAGCTTTTTTTGGGAATAGTTGTTGGTGTAATTGCTGTGCATTGGGTATATCTGAACGCTTCTTTTCAGGAATATCGTGATGCTTGCACAGAATATCAAGAAACTTGTTCCGAAACCATCGCTTTTTACGAGAATTATTCCGCTGTTCTGTACAATCTTACCGAAAAATTGCTCTCTGAAAATACGGAAATTCGGAAAAATCTTTCGGAAATTCAGGTGAAATATAACTATCTGAAAGATAGTTACATTCGGCTGAGCGAGGAAAATTCCAAACTGCGTGAGGAGAACGAAAATTTGAAATCTCAAAGAGGTTTGGTTAATCCTTCCTATTGGGAGCTTTGGAATTTCCTTGCGAGAGATGATACTAATGAATTGGAGTGGAGCGAGGATTTTGACTGCACCGAATTCAGCAATAGATTAATAAGAAATCTCGCTCGGAAAGGTTTTTTTGCCTGCACGGTTGAGATTGATTTAAGGAACGAAGAGGAAGATTTTGGACATATTTTGGTTGCCGTAAATACAACCGATGTAGGATTGGTATATGTTGAACCTCAGGACGACACAATTATTCCGAGCGAGAAGATGAAAATCGGCGCTAATTACTGCAGTTTAGTTGATTGGGCTTGTTACTACGAGATAACGAAGATTTCGAGTTGTTTTGCTCTTTTATATTAACTAATATTTTTAAATTATGAGTGTGGTACTTTCAATGACTTTTGTTGCAATGTTTTTGCTACTTGTAGGTATCGGGCTTATGGCGATTTCAATAAAAAGAAGTGCTTTCTTATGGGCTCTTCTCGCTACGGTGATTTTTTCCGTCAATATCGTTTATTCGGGAACAATTCCGTTTCAGACGGATTCAACAGGAGCGGTTATCGGAAATTCGGCGAATGTCGTTTTGAGCGGAATAAATTTACTCTTCTGCCTTATTTCTCTTGCTTTCACCGTTTACTACGGCATTTGGGCTTTCAGAGGAACCAGAAACGAATACATTTGATTCTTCAACTTCTTCCTCAAAAATTTTCTCTTTTATAATATCTTCGCCCAACGGCTTTTCCATCATAGTCATTTTGTCGAGTCTTTTTTTAATCGTACTGGCAGAAAGTAAAACATTTCCAAATTTATCTATGTGCAATCTTTCCAATTGCTTTAACGATTTTCCGTCTTTTTCGTATAGATTGTATAGGATAGTATTGTACATATATTCGAGTTTTGCGAATTTGATTCTCGGAACCAAATCGGTGTGAAGCTCTTGATTTAAGATTTTTGATTTCACATATTTCTTATATGCATCTTCCAATTCTTTTTTCACAGGGCGGTACCTAAACATCATTTTAAAACTCGGCAAACTCATCAACTTTCTAAACATCATTTTCGGATAAATCTCTTTAACCTTCTGTCCTTTATAAACAACCCATCTCTCGCTCATCATATAATCCAATCTCAATCCTTTCTCCAGTATTTTTTTAGCCTTGTCAAATCCGTAGCCGTCTCCGCTTACCAAAGGATTCGGATTTCGAGCATATACAAAAGCATAACTCCAGAGATCTTTGAACCTGTAAGGAACAACTATTAGCAAATGAGTCATCTCCAATACTCTTTTCGTCAGCATATCCAAAAACGGCAAGCAAATTACGGTGAAAATCTTTTTTTCCCTCATTTTCGCCAGCAATTTAATTAAATTCCTTACCAGCAAAGTCATTGTATCCGAAGAATAAGCCACATCTGCGCCTTCATCTATGAACAGGAAACTCCTTTCTTTCAGCTTTCTGTATTTCTCTATTGCGTCTATGGTAGATAAGGCAAAGTTCTCTTTCCAATATTTTTTCCAGTTTATGCCGTCAATCATACCTTCCTCTTTCTTTATCTCCAACCAATTACTTATAATTTTCAACCCTAAATTACTCTTTCCCGCTCCTCTCTGCCCGATAATTACAATAATGGTATCCCAATCGCTCAATTCTCTTCTTATCGCTAAATTAGCAATAGTCCAAGTTCCTCCTTTCTTCAAACCCTTCTTTAACCCGCTGTATTTCTCTTTAATCTCCTGCCAAGTTAGTTTACTTTTCATCTTCTTCCAAAGGCACATTCAAACTTTCAGCCAAACCTTCAATGCCAGTTTTGAGTTCTAAAGGTTTTACGATAAAGTAACCCATTTGCTGGGCTATTTCCATTGCTTCCTTAAAAATATCTCCAACTATCAAAGGAATTATTTGCTTATTCATCAGTTCTTCTGTACGGTATGGATTATTTACATTTATCCATTTCAGGACATATCTCGCTCCGTTGTGCTGAATATTTAGCTGGATTAACCCTTTTTGGCACAGCAAATATAACCTTTCGAGTTTTTTCTGCAATTTTTCAACTTCCGCTTTGTTTTTTCCTCCACCAGTTACTAAAATATCCAAAAAAGAAGATACTGCGGCAATAGCTCTAACCGAGTATCTCAGCAGAGGATACTTTTTTGCCGTGCTTATTTCTTCGGCTGCTATAAACGCTTTTTTGGTTAGATAATACTCGTAGGTTCCTTTTTTCCAATCCTCGTGGATTTGCTCTATGTCTGTTTCGTCTTTATACCCTTTCATATTCTTTTACGACTCTAAAAGCTGCTTCAATCAGTTTATCACGATATCTTTTTTCCATAATCATACAGGCGTCTTTCAATGCTTTTTCTTTAGCCCACTCAGCCACATATTTCATAGTGGTTCCTATGTTGGCGTGACCAATAAATGTTTGAGCCGATAAGATGTTGTTTGTTGATTCTAATATGTGATTTATTACTGCTCTTCTGAAATTATGCGTTCTTCTTACCATTTGTAACTCTTTTTTTGTTATTACACCCTCTTTTACTAATTTATTCAATTTTTCCCTCAATTTTATATAGGCAACTTCTTCGTTTTTATAGTTCGTATAGAAACATTTTTCATTTTCAAATATTCCTTTAATTTCTATCAAATAATATCTCAATTCTTTGATTATTTCTTCGTATACGTAGACTTTTCTTTCTTCTTGCGTCTTGGTTATTTTAAAAATTATGTGGTCCGTTCCGATATCATTCAATTTTAAATTCAAAATTTCACTTATCCTTGCACCAGTTATATACATAATTTTTAATACCCAGTAAGTATCTTCATCGCAGTGTTTTTTTATCTTTTTCAGAATGTATTCTATTTTATCCAAATTCGGCACTTCTTTAATTGTTTTTTTAGGTTCTTTAATTTTTATAACTTCATTATGATCGATTTCTTTGAATTTCAAAAAATATTTCAAAGCATTAAAGTAATAGTATCTTTTATGCTTTTTGAGAAATCTGTTAACTTCTTCAACAATATCATAGTGAGGATTGCCTATATCTATACTTAAACGGATTTCCAAATTATCTAAGAAATTTTTGATTATTTTACAATAAAGATTGTATGTTCTTCTGGATATAGGAAATTGATCGAGCCATATTCGAAATCTTCTATAATCTTCTGACAGTTCTTTTTTTAATTCTATTAGCTTATCAGTAGCAGAGTTTATAATAGGTAAAAATTTTTGTATGTATTTAGCTTCTTCTTTCAGTCTTTCTTCTCTCGAAAATATTCTTTTTATATATACATAATCACTTTCTTTTGAATATATTCCGATATGTTCTTTAATTCTTTTTTTAACATTGTTAGATTGCCCAATATATTTCACACCGTCATTATTAAATATGACGTAAACACCAGGTACGATTTTTTTTTCAAAAGTTTCTAAAGGCTCAAAACCTTCCGTAGTGAGAAGTTTAGTAAATGTCTCTTTACTAAACTTCGATTTTTCTGTTTCCATAATAATTCTCTTTCAAGTTTTTAAATATTTTTCTTACTAACCTAAAAATATGGTAGAAACATTACAAGAAATTATGCCGCCTGAAAATCAATCTTATGCGGAAAAACCCGAAACAACTCATGGTTGGCTTCCGTATTTGCAAGAACAATCCGTAAATTTAGCCGAGCAGGTTGTTATTCGTAGTTTAGACACGATTCCCGAAGAAATTTTCCAATTTTTCTGGCATAATTTCGGGATTGACTTACTGGTAAACAATTTCAACGAAACGGATATAAGAATTCTTGAGATGCAAATTTTCCAAAGTATTATTAATCATTTAGCTTATATACCTCTTAAAAAATTGCGAAAACCTGTGGAGTTGGTAATTCCTACGGTTAAGGAAAAATACGAGAAAATCCGGTATGAAGACGGAACGGAAGGTTATGCGGTTGTAGGCACCGAAAAGATATACAAAAAATATGTGCTGAAGAACATATACTGGGATGAGTTAATAGATAGAGTCATTATGAGAGCCGTGCTAATGGCTAAAAGAAGCCGTCAAGGATTTACTATGGATAAGTTAACTTCATTTAAAACCACATACGGTTATCACGAGGAAATTAGGGAAAGGCCCAAAGCAAGATGGATTTGATATTGCTTTCTGGTTTGGTTGTAACCGTTGTGGCATATATAGTCACACTTTTCATTTTGAGACCTATTATGATACCTTATTTGATTGCCAAAAAAAGAAAAATGCCTATGCTCATTTTGCAGACACCGACATCGGCTGTTGTTAGAGTTCCGTACAAGAAAGTTCACAATTTGTTTCACGTTTCCGATACTGAAGTTGTTGTAGTTACTCCATACTCACTGAAAAGCTCAAATTTTGGTGTGCCTATCGGCATCGGAGATTATTACTGCAGCATAGTAGCCCCTGAAGATGTGATTCAGCTATTTGAAAAAGAAATGTCTGAAGGCGTAACTATAGAAGAATTCAACGACAAGATATACAAAATAGCTGACGACATAATCAAAACGAGAGGCGAACCTGTAGCGAATCAAAAATACAAAAAGTTTATTGTCTACAAAACGATAGATTATGCGAAAATCAAAGATTTCATAAACATCGGTTTGAATCCAACGCTGTTGAATTTGCAAAGAAAATCAGGAGAACTAACGGAAAGATTAAATGCGATGAAAGAAAGAAATTGGATGAATATAGTGATACCGATTGTGATTTTGTTGATAGTGGCTGCTGTAATTTGGATGTTGGTAACTGGAGGCGGAGGAGCTCAAACTATGCAGCACGTGTCGAGTGCCGTTGGGCAGGCAATAAGCGGACCGCAAAGAATAGCTCCGTAATATGGCGAACATACTCACTTTGATTTTCGGTTTTTTGGCTATTTTATCTCTTCTTGTTGCGTATCTTTCGGTAGAGAATGCTGGTTATTACTGCCAGAAATATTGCGAATGTATGGGAACGAAATATTTTCGTTATTCTACTTGGAGCGGTTGTGAGTGTCTACGCAGAAGTAATTATTGGATGGTCAATATTTCTGAAATGGTAAATTTGTCTGAATTAGAGCAGTTTAGATAATTTCGCCATTTGATGCTCAATTATTTTTAGCGAAGTATTGATTTGTCTTTCCATTCCGCTTAAATACAAATTTGTCGGGATAGGAGGTATAGGAGCAATTCTCTTCTTTCTCAATTTTACAGGAGGTTTTCTTACTGGCGTTGGAGTTGTTTTTATAAGAGGAGTACCTTCACTTAAGCTCGTCATTGTTGATTGGACTATATCTTGGGAAACTTTCTGTATTTGATTGGTTGTCTTTAGAGGTATTAAGCTTTTAACAGAACTTATTCCGAGACTCTTATAAACATTTACTATGTTCTCCGAAAGTCTTTTTAATGGTACGGGCGCTACAGCTATTGCTGGTGCAATGCGTTTCATTCTTATACTCAATCCGCCGATTCTTTTTTTCTTTTCTCTAATTCTTGCGGATGTTCCGAGTAAACTTGCTATGGAAGATCTCACAATATTTCCAGCTATCCTTCCCAAGTTTCCTGTGTCGATAGCTGGTTTTGGTTTCGCTTTTGCTTCGATTTTAATTTTTCTGCCGATGGCTGATCTGACAACACCACCGCTCGGCTTTACAGCTCTCTCTTTTGTTCCTGTGAGCTTTGATAAAGCGTCTTTTGCTATATTGTTCCCTGCTTGTCTTATGTCTATTGTGCTTCCTTTTAATAATCTCATATCTATTATGCTTTCTCTCACTAAATACGCTTCTCCTTTGCTAACAACGCCAGCAGTTTCGACGGTGACTCTTTTTGGAGATTCGGAGATAATTCCCCTTTCTTTATATCCAATCTTTTCTATTCTGGTTTTCAATCCGCTCTGATAAGGAGATTCGCCAACTCCTATTTTCTTTTCAGCTCTTAATGAAAGTCCTTTCGCTTCGTAAGGATAAACAACTTTTTCTTTAGTTCTCAATATTATATCTCCCTTTCTGATGAGCTCTACCAGTTTCTTTTCACCGATTATTATTTCTTGAGGTTTCACCGTAACATCGCCTACTTTTTGTTTTTCGATTTTTATAACCATTTTAGCTTTGTCTCCTTTTGTGATTATCCTCACTTTTCCTTCAATCGGTTTAGCAAGTCCTTCGGATTTCAACTTAATTTTCCCAGAAGAAATCGAATAATCTTCTCCTATTTTGATTGTCTTCAAATTCGCCGCTTCTATATTTTTTACAGCAACATCTTTACCTGTCGTTGCCAATTTCGTTCTTCCGATACTTCCTTTTATGCTTTTAACCCCTTTCCCAATTATTCCGAGAGCCAAAGTGGTGCCGATAAACTCTCCAGTAAATCCGCCAGGACTTCTTTTAGCTTCTTCTACTACCGCTGTTACAGTTTCTACAGGTCGTGTACCCAACTGATACATAAATATCGGTGTTGAAATAGCAGTTTCTGGAAGCCTCACTATACTTCTCGGTATGCCTTTCAATAATTCTTGAAAGAAAGCACCTCCAGGCTTTTCAGCGATACCCCATCTTTCAAATGCTTTCTCTTGTTCTTGAGCTGCTAAAGCAGATTTAATCTGAATTTTCAAAGCTCTTTCAGTCTCTTTCTGTGTCATTGTTCTTTGTCCAGAATAAAGCATCTCCTGAGCAATCTCTTCCTTGTTAATTCCGCTTCCAAAAAAATACGGAGTGTAACCACCGAAAAATGGAGCTAATTTCTTTTCTAAACTCGTCAATTTAACCTTCTCACGTATTGCAGGAGTAATTTCTTCCGTTTTCTTTTTTACGGTTGTTTCGACAAGAATTTTTCCTTCTTTGTATTTGACTTTTTCAGGACTTATAAACTCGTAGCCTCTCTTTTTCAAAGTTTTTATACTTACCCCCGAAAGTCCAGCCGTTCTCAAAGTTGTTATTTCACCCGAAGGTGTTTTCACCACGACATCTTTCCCAGTTTTAATTCTTTCATAAACGGATTCCAAGCTATGTTCTTTTTGTCTCCTTAAATTAACTTCTTCAACGATTTCTTCTGGAGTTTTGCCTTTGAATTGAGCTTTGGAATAATGAAGAATTGCAGGCTTTCCTCCTTCGAGAACTTCAATTTTTCCGATGTCCTCGCTAATAGCTTTATTAACCTCACTTCCTTTTATTGCTCTACCTTCTACTTTCTTTACTACTCTGTAGCCATACTTTGTCTGGAGCTCTTTCAGAGCTTCTGGAGTAATGTTCTGAAAAGTTTCGTAATCTCCTCTTTTTGATACAACAACAACGGAAACTTTTTTCGGTGCAGGCTTTGGAGCAGGAGCACCTCCACCTCCTCCACCAGAAGATTTTCGGCGTGGTTTGGAAGATATCGGTTTAGCGCTTTTTCCTTTCGCAACGACAGTATAACCTTTGGAAATATATTTACGAGCAACTTCGTGAGCTGGCTTTTTTCGAGTGCCAAGAATTACTACAGTTTTCCCAGATGGAGACTTAACAACATAAGCATCTCCAATAGGCTTAACTTTTACCATAATTTAACAAACCAAAAATATAAAAAACAAAAAAGAAGCCTTTAAAAGGCTTCTTCGAGGCTATACGGCAGCTTCAGGCGAAGTTCTTGTTCCACCGAAGCCTTTCAATACCCAAATCGCCACTCCTAAAGCCGTTATTATAATGACCAATATTAGGACATTGTATATAGTCCCTGTTTTCGTTACGAGATTACTAAACGTGCTGTAAAAATCGGAAGTGTTGTTAATAGCAGCCACTTCGGAAACCATTGAAATCATATAAAGTCCGATAAATAGAGCAACTATTGCAACAACTACTCCCAACGCAAGAGAACTGAGTTCTCCTTTCGGTGTTGCTCTCGAATACACTATTTGCTCCGCTATTGCTTTGCTTATGCTGAATTTCGCTTTTATATTCGCCACTGCGTTCGTTATCTTCGCTGCAAGCTGCCTCAAAAACTTCGTTGCTACCATAATTTATTTTCAATAAATATTTAAATATTTAAATTATGAGCGATGTTTTTGATATTGCTTTAACAGTGCTTATTGCCGCATTTATTTTGGGAATAATTTGGGTTCTCGGCGTGAACATAATCGGCGAGAATATCTATCCAATGATGACCGAATTTAATATGAGCAACAATACGCAGGGAATATCGAGCAGTCAATATACTTCGATTTTAGACAAACTGAAAGACGGAACATATTGGTTTTTTTATGTTATTATTGCCGTGCCTTTGGTATACATAGCTGTTAGATTGCTCTATAAAAGAGAGCCTACTTCGGTTTACGATTACGGATAAATTATGGGAATGTATGAGGTTGTTTTGGGGATAGGAACGATAATATTTTTGAGTTTAGTGTGGATTGTTTTGATGCATCCATTTAGCTTATTTGTGGATTCTCTCTCGAATATGACCAATTCGACAGAAGTTAAAACACAATACGACATCGCCGAAAACATATTTTATTTCTCGTATTTTTTTATAGCGATTCTCGTTTTTGTCTGGATAATTAAGGAAAGCGTAAAGCACCAAGAGAGAGAATATGTTTACGGCTAACAGAACGATTCTAAACATTTTAATTTTTTGTTCAGTCCTAATTCTCTTTGCTTCTCCGACCTTTGCTTGGCTCTCGGGCTGGGACTTTCGACAAGCAATTAATATAAGCAACACAGCAGGAGATTTAACAAATTATCAGGTTAGAATTGATTTAAATAGTTCAAATGTAGGTTCTCACTTTAACTGGAGCAACAATGGTAGTGACATAAGATTCACAAACTCGTCGGATGATGAACTACATTTTTGGATTGAAAGTTGGAATTCCTTAAGCCAGGAAGCAACGATTTGGGTTAATGTAACCTATTTAGAGAATAACACAAACACAACGATTTATATGTATTATGGAAATTCGGAGGCGAGTTCTGCGAGTGATGTAAATTCAACTTTTATAAGAGAAATAGACGGAGTTGTTGGTAGTTGGCATTTTGATGAAGGTTCTGGAACTACTGCTTATGATACTTCTGGAAATGACAATGACGGAACAATTAACGGAGCAAGCTGGGTTGATGGAAAGTTTGGAAAAGGTTTGAACTTTGATGGAACTAATGATTATGTAAATGTGCCCGATTCGGATAGTTTAGATGTTACATCAATAACAATGTCTGTATGGGTATATCAGAAAGAGCGTTCAGCACCGGATTACGATAGGCCTGTAGCTAAAGACAGAGCATATGAAATTGGAATCAGAACGGACAACGGAAATATATCATTTGCTATTAATAATGATGTAGGATGGACTTGGAGAACGACTGACGATGTTGTTCCTCTGAATACTTGGACTTTTGTAGCAATTACTTATGACTCTGCTACAGGTGAAGTAAAAGTATATAAAAACGGGGTTTTAGTTCACACTTTTACCGAATCGGGCAATATTTCAGCATCTGCATATAATCTACTTATAGGTGTTTATCACAGTTCAGCGGGGAATTTCTACGGTTGGTTTGACGGCATAATAGATGAGGTCGGCATTTACAATAGATCTCTAAATTCATCTGAAATATCGGATTTATACAATTACTACGGCTACACAACCGAAAACTATCCTGGGAGAGTTTTAGTCCGCAAATACGCCGACCCAGAGCCAACAATTTCAAATTTTGGGAGTGAGGAAATTTCTACAGGAATAATAATAAATGTCTATGACAACCAAACAAATCAAAGTTTAACGAATTGGACTGCATACTTCACAAACGGCACAGATGAGGCAACATTTACAAACCAGAATAATCCTTCAAGTTACTATTGGGAAGATATACCTTACGGCGAAATAAACATAACCATCAGCGATGGCTCGGACACGAAATATTATTACAACTACACCTTTTCAACAATAAACAACGAAACAAATCTACAAACTTTCGACATATATCTGGAGCCGAAGGGAAATAATACAATAACTCTCACGGCAACGCCTTCTTGGAGTATCATAGAAACAGAACCTATTTGGATAACCTGCACAGCGGAAGAAGGAACGCCCCATCTTTATATGAATGGTGTAGAAGTGTCAAATCCGTATAGCGGAAAGCCAGATGCAGGAACATACAGCGTAGTGTGTAATGTCTCAGAAACCGCAAACTACAGACCAACAACCGAAAGCAACACCCTCACGGTAAGTCCTTTAATCGCCTGCACAAACAACGAAACTTTCGCTTTTTCAGCGGTAATAACAACCTCCGCCAGCATAACCACGCTAAACTTCACAAAATTTGTGGAACAGCATTTTGTTAAGGATGATTTATCCGATGTTTATGTGCCGAATGTTTCGAATGTCTGGAAAAATACAACCAATGGCTACTACATCGTAGTAAACAACACAAATCTAACGAATTTCACGGTGTATTTCGGAAATTACTACGCTCATTACGATTACTCAAATCACGCAATTGCAAATGTTCAGAATATTTCGGCATATCAGCAGGAAAATATTTATGTGATGTTTAGGTTTTTAGATGAAGTAACGGGTCAGGAAATGTATCCGCCGAATACTTCCGAAGTAGTGCTGTATATCTCCTGTCCGCAAGGCTCGAACTATGTAACCATCGAGGAAAACGATACGCAATTTACTTTAGCCGTTACAAGCTATCCGAACAAAGTTTCGGTAAGAGTGCAGTATTCAGCGGACAGCTATTATTCGAGAACTTTATATCCAGAACAATCGAACACATATTTGCTCACATTTTATTTAGTAGATGCATATCAATATCCTCTGGATAGAATCGATTTCGTAATGCAGGATAGCAATTATTATAATGCGAGATTGCAAGTATACAAAGAGATTTCCAACCAAACAGTAATTATATCTGAAGGTTATTTCGATGCTTCCCATACTCTTTCGGAATATTTGATGGAAGATACAGACTATTATTTGAGAACGCTGAATCCAGACGGAACATATACAGAATTCGGAATAATTAGCGTAGTAGAGCCTGCAACAAAAAATTTAGGAAAGCAAACGATTAATCTGAATCCGCAAGCGGTGTTGATAGCGGACAACATTTTAATGAATGCTTATCGGGATAACAACACGCTGTATATAGAATACAACGACCAGCTAAGCAAAACAGAAGAAGTTAATATTACGATATATTTTTCCGACGGCACGATATTTAAAAGCATAAGCTACCAAGACACGAATTCGATAAATTTGAACTACGACATATCGAATTACACAAACGAAACATTTTGGGTTTCGTTTAGCGTGGAACACCAAGATTTGGGAAATTCGCCCGTAGAATACGAGATGGCTGTCGGCACCGTAACGATGTGGAGTTTGGGTATATCGAGTATGTGGTATAGTCTTTTTGCTTTGGTTATTTTGCTGTTCGTTGGAGGAATTACAACAAGAGCAAGTATTGTCGGCGGAACAATTCTGTTTGTGGTGTGCTTGTTGCTGCTCGAAATTATCGGTTGGTTATCTCTGCCGTATGTTTTTATTGGTTTTGTCGTATTTTTGGGAATATTAGGTATAATAATTTATGTGAAGCAAGGAGGTGAATAACAATGAGAGCCGTCCAGATTGCTTTGTTCGTTATTTTGATTCAAGTCGGGATGGGTTTGATTACAGTTACGGGAGTATTTCCAAATATTTACTACGAGAGCAGCATAACAAATATTCAGATGCCGCAAAATGCGAGTTCGCTTTCAGAATCGGAGCAAAGTCAAGCAAGTATAAATATATTTAACACTGTCGTAAACGCTTTGACTTGGGGATGGATTAAAACTTACTTTATGCCCTGGTATAACACAGATGCGCAGCTTAAATTATTTGTGGATTACCTAATAACATTTTTAAACGCTGTTTCAACAATAGTTCTTGGAGCTGCATTTATCGAGTTCGTCAGAAATAGATCAAAGGTACTATGAGCTTGATAACTTCGCTGTGGGATGCAATATCTTCGGGAAATTTTTATCAATTTTTCACTATCCTATTCAACCAATATTTTCCATTTGGTTCGTTCTTTTGGCTGCTCGGATTGGTTCTTTTCGTTGTAATTCACTTAAAAACAAAAAATTTAGGATTCTCTGGAATGGTCGCTTCGGTGTATTATGTGGTTATGGGCAGCTCGGGAATTGTCGTAAATGTGTATTCTTCGATGGGTATGAAATATTTCGGAATAATTTTGGGTGTGATTGTAGGATGGTATCTGTATAGAGCGATTAAAGGAGAATGAGCAACAAAAAAGCAGTCCGAATTATTTCGAAAACAGGTGTGGAGTTGGTAATAGACAAAAAAGATTTGGCGAAAATAATCATTCCAGGCATCGTGATACGGGAAAAATATTACCGATTAGTTCTCGATATGGAGAAAGATTTGGAGAAGCAAATTAAAAAATTAAAAAGAAAGGCTCTTTGAAGAGCCTCTACACCACAGACGTTGCTTGTCCGCTACTGCCGAATCTTTTTAATACCCAAATTGCTACTCCAAGCGCTGTTATTATGACAACCAATATTAAAACGTTGTATATCGTTCCTGTTTTTGTTGTTAAGTTTGTGTTTATCGCTCCGAAATCTGTGTCGGTTTTGCCAGAAGGATATTTGCCTGCAGTGCTTAATACTTTCAATTTAGTTCCTGTGTATGTTGCCTCGTAAGTTACATTATTTACAGTGTTCGCTACCCAAGCAACGTCGGAAAAAGTTTTAGTTGTGTTCGCACCAGCAATCGCTTTTACTGAACCCAAAGAAGCGCCATTCAAATATACATTAACGGTGATATTTGAAGTATCTGTATTTTCTATCGTAGTTGTTATTGTTTTCGTTGGCGTTTCTCCTTCAATTGTCGCTAATGCTCCAATATTCAAACTATGCGTTCCGTTTTGCGTAGTATTTACGGTTAGCGCTGTGGAATTCGTAACCGTTGTGTAAACGTAGTCTTTGTACAAGCTTTCCTCTGGAACTTCTGTAACCATACTGAACGTGTATATCCCTACGAACAGCATTATTATTGCTATCACTACACTCAGCGCTAATGATGTTAATTCTCCTTTTTTGACTCTTCTCATAATTATTTTTATTTTTTAAATTATGGTAAGATATTGGATTCAGAGAGCAATTAAACATCCAGGAGCTTTGAAAAGACAGCTGAAAATTCCGAAAGACAAAAAAATTCCGATTAAGCTACTGAAAGCAATTGTAAGGGCAAGAGCAGGACAGAGAATAAGAAATCCGACAAAAACAGGAAAAAGAATTATCAAAGTCACGAGAAAATTGGAGAGGAGAGCAATTCTTGCTTTAAATTTAAGGAAATTTAGGAAATAATTATGGCACGAAGAAGAAGAGGAAGGAGAAAGAGAAGAAGGAGATAAGCTCCTTTTTTTGTTTTTTAAAAACATAAATTATGCCGAGTCTGTTGTATACAGGTAGGACAATAAAAAAACTTGCGAGAACAAAGAAATATGGAAGTCAGTTCAAGGTAGCGGTGAGAGTAATTCGCAAGAAATATGGCAAAGTAGTAAATAGTGCTTACTACTATCATCGTGGTAAAGGAAATTGGGTGAAGTATAGTTTGAGTAGAGATAGAGCGCATGTGAGTAGTAGAAAAAGAAAAAGAGAAGCAAAGTATAGGCATTTAGGCGACATACGGAGAGTTTAGTTTTTGTTTTTTTGTTTATTTTGATAAACAAACGCTTATAAATGGTTGTTTAGAAAAGTAAATAAAAAAAATTACCACACTTTTGGCCAATTAAAGCCGTAAGTTTGGTTTACTAAGTCCACTATTTTCCTATACTTTTCCATTTTTTCCTCCCGTGTAATAAAACCGCAAAATTGGAGTGCCCATAAGGCACCCCTTATGTCACTTTCGTCCTGGAGCTCTACCACCCATGTTTTGGTGGTAGAGTCCCAATAACACTTGCTGGTTTTTCCTCGCAACTTATCTGGAAAGCGCCTGTGGAAAGGCACCTTTATTTTTAGTAACAGTCCTTCCAACCTTATTTCCACCGCCATAAATATATATGCATTTGATATATATATATTTTTCGGATATCCAATATATATATTATATTATATATTTTCTATCACCGAAAAATATAAATATAAAAAAAGTATATAGTATTATGAGCCTAAGAAGTTTGATGAGGAAACACCTAAAGTCCGTTTTACCGTTTATGTCACTACCGCACGTTAAAGTTAAAAACGTGCGGGCAGAAGAGTACAGCCAAGAAGGATACAAACAATATACGTTTAGCGGGAGCACCAAACAGTTAGGGTGGCGACCAAAAATTGAAAAAGTGGCGGATAGCGAAGTTATAGTAAAGTTTAGCACGGACGTAAACGAACGAGCAGAGTGCAACATAAGGACATATTTACATTTTACATATAATCAGTTTATCCAATATTATTTCCTCCGCCTTAAAAAAAAGGTAAGGCTATTTAAAAGGGCGGAGGAGGTGGCTAAAGGACGGTCTCCGTAGTCAGGCCGAGCGGGTCGGGAAGTTTTACTTCCCGTAGCGCAGGTTCAAATCCTGCCCGTCCAGCCAATCCTTCCGCAAGCATTTCGTGATTGATTAAATATAGTTTTTTTCTTTTTCTTTTTTGCAACTGCTTATATATCCTTTTTTATATATATTCCGCAACAGAAAAATATTTATATAAAAAAATACTTATATTAATATGGACACAAAAACAATCGATTACCTCGTGAAAAATTGTTCCTCATATTTACAATTCAAAATCTGTTATATTGCTCTCACCAAAATGCCGAAGAAATTTAAACTTACCGATGTTGCCAACTATCTGAGAAATCATTACGGCATTTCTTTCAACTCTTATCAATATTTCACCGAGTTAAAGAGAAAAGGTCTAATCAAATGCATTAACCCGAAAGCTCCGAGAAGAAGTCGCTTATTTGTTCTTAATTTGCCAGCGATCCACCGCTCCGATGAGGCAACGAGGAGCAAGGGAAACAGAGGGAGTAAACCCTCTCCCTCACAAGCGAAGTAAAAAATGAGATGCAAAGTTTGCAATCGGGTTATAAATTACGGAAACAGTTATGACGGCAAAATCTGTTGCGAGTGCTATTGGTTTCTGTATTGCGATGATTGAGTATGGATTTAAATGAGTTTAAGACGGGAGAAGAGATAAAAAAAGAACAAGAGCAAAGGGGATGGACAAAAATTGCTGATTTAGTGCATTACGCAAAAGATGACAAAAGCTACAAAACTCTGCAATTACTAAAAACAGACACAGGACACGTAGTTCTTGCTTTGAGGGAAGGCGTAGCAGGAAAAGAAAATCGGCAAATTATTTTCCAGCTTTCAGAACAGGAAATCGCATATTTGAGTAAGAAATTGGAGAAGCTAATATGAAATTAAGCACTTTAATGGTATTGACGGAGATAATAGTGATGTGTAATTTTACAGTTGGAGCTACGGTAGCACTATTTTTTAGAAACCTCGTTGTAGCAGTATTATTCTCAACAGTGGTTGTCTTGGTTGGGTGTGGTACTTTAAGGTGGTTACTGTGCAGAGTAGTCGGAAAAACTTGGAAAGAAATTAAAGACGAAGAAGTATGATAACCAAAATTCG
>Ga0164310_10000795_pt1 | contig 17262 bp, 15 predicted proteins | sample GuaBasSedimGuay1_FD_121795 | JGI IMG/M metagenome (GOLD analysis project Ga0164310, IMG submission 121795) | Subseafloor sediment microbial communities from Guaymas Basin, Gulf of California, Mexico - Guay1, Core 4569-9, 0-3 cm | ecosystem: Environmental > Aquatic > Marine > Hydrothermal vents... | reverse complement strand
TACCAACGCACATCCATATAAGTTATCTTTAACTTTTATTTTTTCCTGAATTTCTTTTCCCTGCTTAAATCCAATCTTATACATGACTTCTCATAAATCTTTAACTGCACTGTTACCATATTTCTCGACAAGACTGTTTAGAATCTCTTTATACATCTCGCCAGTACCGCTCACTGATTTTTTCCATTTTATTCTTGCAGGAATTAGATTGATCAAAAACTCTTTTATCATAATTGAGATGATGATTTTAAAATTAAAAAATGTTTTGAGAGAAAAATTTGGTTCAATCAACAAAATTTATATACAGGAAAAGAGAATAGGGATCATGACAAAAAAATATACTGTGCTAATTGAGAAAGATGAAGAGGGGTGGTTAATATCGGAAGTAATGGAGCTGCCAGGGTGTCATACACAGGCAAAAACAATGGATCAGCTTTTAGAAAGAACTAAAGAAGCGATACAGGCGTATATTGACACAAGTGAAGAAAAGGATATTTCTGAGTTCGTAGGAATTCAGCAGATAGAGGTGTAATTTTGACTAAACTGCCTCGTCTTACGGGCAAAGAACTAGGGAGGATCATAGAAAAATTTGGATTTGTATATGAACGTACAACAGGCAGTCATATGGTATACAAACATCCAGATGGTAGAATAACGATAATACCCTATCACTCAGGAGAAAAAATAGGACCAGGATTGCTAAATAAGATAATTAAGAAAGATTTGGGGATCAGTAGAGAAGAGTTCACGAGAAAACTACGGGATTAGAATAAAAAATTAGATATATCCCTTTTTCGGATTCAATTTCAAGAGAAATAAAAAAATAAAAAAATTTATTTTTGATAGCTCTTCCACTTTTTCTCTAAATCTGGGTCTTTGAGGGTCTCCATCACGTAGTTGGCGAACTCTGTATTTGTGGCTCCATCGCTGTGTCCTGTGATCACGACTTTCTTCTCGTACTTGCCACAGATATCAAGTGCCTTCTGTAGTTTATCCGCCTTCTCTGGGTAGCCGATGTGATTCAGAAGCATAGCAGCAGCTCTCATGATACTCGATGGATCTGCGTACTTTGCCCTTCCTTCTTTTACCATTCTCGGAGCTGATCCATGAATAGCCTCAAACATTGCATATCTCTTTCCTATATTCGCACTTCCGGCAGTTCCAACGCCTCCTTGGAACTGTGCGGCTTCATCTGTTATTATATCGCCGTAGAGATTTGGTGCCACAATGACCCTGAACTGCGTTCTTCTGGAGGGGTCTATGAGCTTGGCAGTCATTATGTCTATGAACCAGTCGTCCCATTCCACTTCTGGATACTCCTTCGCTATTTTCTCCGCAGTGTTGAGGAACTTACCGTCTGTTTTCTTGACAACATTGGCCTTTGTCACAACAGTAACTTTATTTATATTGTTCTTTTTTGCATATTCAAATGCCATTCTGATTATACGCTCAGAGCCCTGTGTGGTAATAGCCTTGAAATCTATAGCCAGATCATCTGTAACATCAACACCTTTTCTTCCAAGAATGTAGGCTCCTTCTGTGTTTTCCCTGAAAAATATCCAATCTATACCCTCTTCAGGAACTTTCACAGGCCTGACATTGGCGAAAAGGTCCAGTTCACGGCGCATTGCCACATTAGCGCTTTCTATGTTAGGCCATGGGTCTCCTTTCTTGGGTGTGGTGGTGGGACCCTTCAACAGCACGTGGCACTTCTTTATCTCTTCTAGTATCTCATCGGGAATTGCCTTCATAACTTTGGCTCTATTCTCAATTGTCAATCCTTTTATAGTCCTCATCTCGATCTTTCCGCTGGCAATCTCATCCATGAGCAGGAACTCAAGGACACGTTTCGCTTCTTCAGCGATAAAAGGCCCTATGCCGTCTCCACCCACAAAACCTATTATTATCGGCTTGAGAGTAGTATAATCGATCCATTCCTGATCTTTCTTCATTCGCTCTACTCGCTCGAGCTGTTCGGCAAGAATCTTACCAAAATGCTCCTTTGCATTTTCAATTTCTTGTTCATACATTCATATCACCTTATTTATTTTCTACCTTTTCAGGCTTATCAGGGACATCATATAGAATATCATCCCACGGATGCCTGTAAAGAGGTGTTTTGAGTCTCTTCTGGTCAAAGTAATGTCCCATGAAACCTATGGTACGACCAAGGATAAACAGGGCATTGAAGAAACCCATACCGATCATCTCTTTGATCTCATTATCCGAGTAACCGAGATTCTTGAGCATGTCCACGCACAGCACACCTATACACCCATCTACATTGAGAATGAGTGTGTTCTTTTTCATGGTGGTAACTCCCTGGACAGCCAGTGCATAGTCTAATAATGGTGTTTTTGGGAAATGTTTTCGCGCGAAGTTGATCATTATCTCGACTCTGGCATCAGGATTCTCCACGCTGTGGATCCTGTGCCCTATACCCTGTATTCGGACGTTCTTCGCTTTCATGGCATCAACAAATTCTCGAGGTGTCATATTATTCTCCAATCCCCAGCTAAAGTGCTCTGCAGCTCCATTAACAGCACCACCAAATCTTGGGCCAATGGTAACTATACCGCTGATTATAGATTCTATGAGATTCTTGCCAGCTCTTGCCGTGACAATAGTATTGTGCGCTCCTGAAACTGCTGGACCGTGATCTGCAACTATCTGTAATACTAATTCTATGAACTCCCTTGCATACTGAGGAAGATCCTTCTTGAACCAGAGCAGACCTATGACACCGCCGATACCATATCCTTTCTTTATGACTTCATCAATAGGAACCCCACAGTAGTTGTGAATCTCTCCTGTCTCATCGCAGATTGTACTGATAAAGTGGGTGGGTCTTCTTACAAGACCTTCGGCAACTGCCTGACTGTAATCCATAGGTATATGTGGAACTGCGGGTTCTTCTATTGGCTCGATCTTTCCTTCTGCCTTCAATTTTTCAAATGTTTCCTTTATTTTCTCGCCGAAATCGTCAAAGGAGTTTGGAACAATCACGCCTGCCTCTTTTAATGCCTTATTCTTCGCTTCTGCAGTACTCTCTTCAGTATCTGCCTTCGCACCTGCATGACCGAACTGTACCTGACCAGGAAGCATCTTCGCACATGTACCTGTAGTCCACATCACTATCGGTTTGGTGATCTTTCCAGTTTTCACGGCCTCTGCCACGTCATACTCATCCATCCCTCCTACCTCCCCCAGACAGACCATCATTTTAATGTGAGGATTTTTTTCGTATCTCAGGAGATGGTCAATGAGTGTAGTTGCAGGGTAGACATCACCGCCCACCGCGTATCCCTCATATATACCGTCTGTATTTAAATGACAGATGTTGTACCCTTCATTTGAGAGGCCTCCAGATACAGATACAAAACCTACAGACCCAGGACGATAGAGCTTTGTGTCCTTGATGTTCTGGATAGTACCTCCAGCATTTCCTATTTTAAATGCACCTGCCTTGATACCTCCTACGGTCGCAGGTCCGATGACCCACTTATTATTTTTCTTTGCAAAAGCTGCAATTTTTCTTGTATCCCTCTGTGGTACTCCCTCTGCGATCATAACAACTGTGCGGATAGTATCAGTCTCAAGTGCCTCCATTGTGGTCTCTGCACACGATCGCTCAGAGGCGAAATTTATCATGACATCTGCATCTGGATGTGCTTTAGCAGCCTCTGCAATTGACCTGTACCTTGGTATCCGAATCTCTTTTGTTCCCCAGAACAGTTTGTAATAACCACCACCAGTTGGTGTGATGAAACCTGCCACGCTGGGTTCTTTACGCTGACATAGATAATCAAAATCCAGCATTCTTTGACCAGCTCTCTGCTGAGTTCCAAATATAAAAGCTTTCGTGTTTCTATCAAACAATTCGTAATCTTCCATTTTTTTCACCTCTTCTCTCCTCCCAATGCCATTGAAACTATCTTCGTCATATGCGTTTCAGGGCCATAGACCTCTACTGGTAGCCCCAGTCGCTTACCCATTTTTCTCATATTTTCCAAGCCCTCCTTGTAATTTGGGCCACCTCTTCTTACGTAGATCTTCACATTAATTTCTCTGAGTTTATCTGCATACTCTTCAATAGCTTGAATTATGCCAGTGAAGGTCTTGGCAACATCTGTGAAGTTAGCTATACCTCCTCCTATTATCAGATACTTCGGTCTTCCCTGAGGATCTTTTTGCTTTGTCATAAGCTTCAGAATTGTTTTGGTGTACTCGTACGTCAATTCTCTACTCGGGTTTCCGCTGTATTCGCCATAGTTTGCGAGTTCGTCAGCATAACCCAGATCTACAACGGTATCTGCATATATCACACTAGCTCCACCCCCAGCTACAAGGTTCCACACCCTTCCCTCGGGATTTAATAGGGTGAGCTTCAGTGATGCACCTGTCCGCTCATCTAACTCACTGACATATTCTTCTTCCTCTGTTTTCTGTAATCCAAAGGAGGGAGGGAACTCTATTTTACCCCATTTCTCAGCACACTGATATGAAGCGTAGTCATCTAACTTCGCTACTGCGTCCAGTGGAACAACTTTGTCTCCAACAAATGTGAAGGGGTTAAGTTCCAAGTAGGTGAAATGGTAATCTACCAAGAATTTGTAAAGTGCAGTAATAAACTCCGCTACTTTCTTCTTTTTATCGCCGAGTTCATCGGGAAGAAAACCTTCTATATCCACATCCTCTATAGTAGAAAGTATGGGTATATCTAATGTCACAACAGTATCCCATACCTCTTCTATATCTACACCACCTTTCATAGAGAAGTGTATCGTGTCCTTGTCCCTGTGTGTAGTTATCGCAACGTAATATTCATCCTCGTGAGGAACAAACTGCTCCACAAGGAAATGAGTGAGCACACCCGTGGTTTTTCCTGTGGTCTGAATTATGGTAATCTTCCTGTTCATACGCTCTTTTATCCATGTTTTTACCTCATCCCATGTCTTGTTCACGTACAAGAGATTGTTCTTGCCCCTCTTGCCAAAGAGCTGATCAGGCTTGGCTACAAGTTTTTCTGTCTTCAGCCAGGGATTTTCATCTGCTAATTTATTTATATCTGTCTCAGGTCCAATAAGAACAGATTTTGCTTCATATATCAGTTTTCCTCCAGAGAACTCTGGTAATGCCTTTGCCATTAATCTCTTCGCATCATATTCTCTAATTCCTTTTTCTGCCATTCAATCACCTACTACCAGCTGTATAGGGTAATAACCCGCCAGCCAAAATTATATCTTTCTGCCTCTCAGAAAGTTCGTATATTGCCTTAAACTCCTTATTTTTTGTCAAATTTCTTACAGTTATTTCTTTTCCAGCCTTTAATTCTTCAATAATTTTTGGCATTTCCAATGAATCACCCTGTTCTATCGTATTATACTCCTCTTCATTTTTGAATATAAGAGGTAGAATCCCGAAGTTCACGAGGTTTGCGTGATGTATCCTCTCTATTGACATGGCAAGTACAGCTTTCACACCAAGATACATGGGGCAAAGAGCAGCATGTTCCCTTGAAGATCCCTGTCCATAGCTCAATCCTGCAACTATAATATTGTGGATCTCTTTTTCCTTGTTCTTAAGACATCTTTCTGGGAATGTGGAATCTACAATCTCAAAAACGAACTCAGCATATTTTGGTACGTTGGATCTGTACTTCAGTCTCGCTCCAGCAGGCATTATGTGATCTGTTGTTATTTTATCTCCAACTTTAAGCATTACCTCTCCTCTGATAACAGAGGGCAGTGGCGTATTCTTTGGAGCCGGCTTGATATTTGGACCTCTCAATATCTCGATCTTCTCTCTTTCAGGCATTGGAAATATAAACATAGAATCGTCTATAATAAATCTCTCGGGAAGCTTTATATCTGGATATTCTATCCCCAGATCTCTTGGATCCGTTATTTCTCCGGTAATTACTCCAGCTGCAGCAGTTTCAGGAGATACTAAATAAACCTGTGCGCTCTTTGTTCCCGATCTCCCCTCAAAGTTTCTATTGTTAGTTCTTAAACAAACAGAGTTTGTTCCAGGGGCAAAGCTGTTTCCTATACAGAAACCACATGCACTTTCAAGTATTCTTGCTCCACTCTTCACCAAACTCTCCAGAGCACCGAGTTCTGTTATCATCTCTAAAACTTGCCTTGATCCTGGTGCTACTCCAAATTCTATATCCTTATGAGCTGTTTTTCCTTCCAGTATCCCTGCAACTATCAGGAGATCCCGTAGAGACGAGTTTGTACAGGAGCCTATCGCAACCTGGTCTATCTTTATTCCCTCGATATCCTTTACACGCTTTACATTTCCAGGACTGTGAGGGCATGCTGCCATGGGTTCTAATTTACTCAGATCTATCTCTATTTCCCTGTCGTATTTTGCATCAGGATCAGCCTTTAGCTCTATCCATTGATCTTCTCTCCTCTGTGCAATCATAAACTCTCTTGTAACGTCATCGCTGGGAAATATGGAGGTAGTTACCCCTGTTTCAGCTCCCATATTTGTTATGGTAGCTCTTTCTGGGACTGTTAAGTTTTTGATACCTTCACCGCCATATTCCAAGACACACCCCACGTTACCTTTCGTCGTAAGAATCTCAAGAACTTTTAGAACAACATCCTTTGCTGATACCCATTGTTTTAATTTTCCTTTCAGATTCACTTTTATTACTTTTGGATATGTAATATAAAATGGTCCTCCTCCCATTGCTACAGCAACGTCAAGTCCACCCGCGCCCATAGCAAAGCTTCCTATACCGCCTGCCGTAGGTGTATGACTGTCACTTCCTACAAGCGTTTTTCCAGGCCTGGCAAATCTTTCTAAATGCACTTGGTGACATATGCCATTTCCGGGTCTCGAAAAGATTATACCATACTTTGAAGCAACACTTCTGAGGTATTTATGATCATCAAAGTTCTCAAACCCTACTTGAATAGTATTGTGGTCTACATAGCTTACTGATAATTCTGTTTTAATTTCAGAGAATCCGAGTGTCTCAAATTGTAAATACGCCATTGTTCCCGTTGCGTCTTGTGTTAATGTTTGATCGATCTTTATTCCAATTTCCGTGCCCTTTTCCATCCTACCATCGACAATATGTTTTTCTAAGATTTTCTCCACTATATTCTTACCCATTTACTCACCTACATGATCTTGGTACTTTACGTTTGTCAAGATCAATTGGTTTAAATGATTTATAAACTTTTCGTTAATTTCATTTTATACTTCTAAAAGAATAGCTATTTCTCTCTCTATATTAACCATCTTTGATATATACTCTCTTTTAAGCTCAAGATAATCATTTTCATTCATTTTCTTATTATTGTATGATTCCTCTACCTCTTTTAATGCGTTTTTTATATTGTCAAACTCCACAGAGAGTATTTTTAATTTTTCATCAACATTCTTAGATTTCTGCAGTTTGAGCTTTGATATATTTTCTTTTAATTCTTCAAAAAATACTCTGGAAGCTTCATCCAGACAGAAATACACTCTAACTTTACCTTTCTCCACAATACTTCTTTTTTTTATTAAATCACACTTTAAAAGTGTAGATAAATGCCTTTCTAACCCCCCTCTAGTTATATCGAGTTTTTCTTCAAGCTCTTTTGGGCTCATGTCATCTTTCGAAAGCAGTTCCATTATTTTCACCCTATAATCATTGGCAAGAGCCTGAATTATGCTTAGCATGATTAATATAGCGACGAGAAGTATATAAGTCTTTTCTTTTTCATTTTTGCGAAAACGATAAAATATAGACTCATTTGTGTAAAAAAGCTTATAAATAAGAGTTTTGTGTATGGTATAAGGTGATAAATACGAGAGAAAAAGACAAGATAAAAAGTGATATAATAACAAAGATGCTTGGAGATTTAGAGCGACTCTATAAGAATAAAGAGATAAGCGAAGAGAGTTATAATGAATTAAAATTAAAATATGAAAAGGAATTGGAAAAAATAGATGAATACTATGACTTTGCAGATTTAGGTGACATGATCAGGGAAAAAGTTGAAAGAAGTCTTGAAAAATCGCTAGGCAAAATAGACTGGTATGCAAGGAATGAATTTGTGAAAGAGGATATATTAAAAGGAAAATTTGAATCTAAAGACGTTGAGATAGATTTTAGAGTCGAAAACGGCAGAATAGAGTTAAAAAAATCTGATAAGGATGAGTATACTGTTCTCATCAGAAAAAGAGTCAAAGCAAGAAACAGGAAAGATGCTGAGGAAGAGTTTGAAGATATCGATGTAACGATCGATCTGGAAGAGGATAGATTATCAATTCATGCAACAGACACAGTAGATATAATAGCAGCCCTACCTGAAAAAAACTACAGAATCAGAGCAGAAAGTGAGAATGGTGTCATAAATATTTCAGATCTAAAAGGTGAAGAGACAATACTCAGAACAGAAAATGGTAAACTTGTAATGAAGAGTTTAGAATTCGAAAAAATTGATGGAAAGACTGAGAATGGAAGAATAGATATCGGAAATATTAAAACAGAAGATCTTAAATTATTTACAGAGAACGGATCCTTGGTTCTGGATGAAATTGAAGCAGATCAAATAAAAGCGGAAACAGAGAATGGGCACATATCTTGTAACTGCGACGCCAATAGGCAGGAGTTAAAAACGGAGCGCGGGAGTATAAGAGTTAATGTTTCCAAAGGAGAAAACATTGTATCTACCGAAATGGGATCTATTAAGATAAAAGTATCTGAAAATACAAAGGCAGAGATCGAAGCAAGAGTAGGCATGGGGAGAATAAAATGTCAGGGCAGAACGATTGAGGAAGGAGGAAGGTATAAGAAGTATATAATGAACGAAGAGGGTACAAAAGAAGCCAGAATCAGAGCAGAAACAGATATGGGAGCAATAAAAATAATGTAATCTCAGTATCTTACATAAACTTTTAATTCTCCTTTTATTTCTCCATTATAAACTTCTTTTAAATCTTCTAAATATTTTGTACTGAAATTTTCTAAATATAGATTTTTTCCATTAATTTCTATCTTTTTACAGTAAAAGAATTTTTTTCTTAGCTCGTCATTGAGTTTTCTCTCTTCTATTTTGTTCAATTCTTCAAAATTCTTCATAAATATATTTCCAGATATGGCTACGTTTATAACTTTTTGAATAGGATGATCGTTTATCATATTTTCCAGCTCATCAAAATCAGTATCAAAATTTATCTCAAAAGAGTAAACTTCTTCATTTTTTATATTTATTTTTATATTTGATGTTCTTATATCTGTTTTTAAGTTATTGAGATTCCCTATTGTGACAATATTCCCATTCTTTCTTATTACCTCTATCTCATTTTCATTATAGTCTATGAGAAAAACCTCTTCTATAAACTTTGAATTGTCACAGTTCCACCATCCTTTAATTGTCAACGTATAAAAAAAGCCTTCTAAATCTTCAATTCTTTCTAAGGTGCTTTCTATATCTGTGAAAACATCCTTTTCAAACACATGTTTTGAAAAATAAGGATAAATGAATGATACGATGCACATTACAAGTAAAAAAGCAACAAAATAATCCACAAAATTTCTCATTCTTTCACTCCTTGTGCCATTTCTTCACTGCCTCCTCCCTTTCCATATCTTTTTATATATTCATTTGCTTTATATCCCTTTTTTATTGCATTTTTACCGCATACACATACCATATTTCTTCCATTGTGGAGAACAATTACGGTATCATCTCCCTTGAGAGATAAAGCAGTTTTTCTTAAAAGTTCTATATCCCCTTCTATTTCTCTTTCCAGAAATCTCAGTCCTTCTTTTTCTATAAACTCATTTTTGAGCTGATAAACTTTTAATTTTGATATCTCCTCTTTTAATCTTTCTATCTTCTTACCTCTCTCTTTCCATTCTTCAAAAAATCTTTCGGCTGTTCTTTTTATATCCTCTCGATTTACCCTGAATATCTTCCCTACGTTATCCATTATATCTTCAGTTTCCTGTACATACTCGATAGCTTTTAAGCCTGCTGCAAACTCCAATCTCACAACATCATCTTGTATTTTCTCAGATTTTAATATTTTTATAAATCCTACCTCTCCCGTATGATCGCAGTGAGTACCTCCACACGCTTCCACATCAAAATCTATTATGTTTACGACTCTTATTTCTTTTCCGGGTACTGCACCTCCCTGGTACAATCTGAAGCCATATTTTTTTTCGGCTTCGCTTCTTTTCATAAACCCCTTTTCTATTTTTCGATCTTCAAGAACAATATTATTTGCAAGTTTCTCTATTTTATTGAGAGTTTGTCTGTTCAATCCTTCGTAATGTGTAATATCCAATCTTGCTCTGTCCTCTTTTTTCTCAGCTCCAGCCTGCCATATGTGATTTCCAAGGATTCTTCTTGCAGCTCCATTAATAATATGCGCGGCTGTATGATGTCTTGTTAGATTTAATCTTCTTTCCCAGTTTATCTCACCGTTTATTTCCTGTCCTATCTTGTATTTCCCTTCTACTTTATGCAGCACTACCCCTCCTGTCTTTTTTACATTGGTAACTTTTTTTCCATTTATAAAACCGAGATCGTTCGATTGTCCCCCTGATTCCGGATAAAAACATGTTTTATCCAGAATAAGCCAATTATCTTTTATTTCTATGATCTTAGCTTTGAATTTTTTCATTTTCCAGTCTTTATAAAAAAGTAACTCCGTTTTTGGATAATCGAGTATTTCTTCTTTCTCCTTTTTTTCAGATCTTTTTTCGTGTCTTAAGGCTAACTCAGCATAGAAATTTGACGGAATTTTTATCTCTATTCCTTTTTCTAAAGCCCTGTCTCTTAAACTTTCAGGCGATATCCCATGGGAGTCATAAAGCTCGATTATTTTTTTAAAACTTATTTTTTTCTCTTTTTTAAGGATATTTTCAATTATTTTTCCAGATTTTTCCCTCATATTTTTGTATTTTTTCTTTTCTACTTCCAATATCTCCAATACATCTTCCAAATTTGTTATTAGTTCTGGAAACTCTTTTTTCAGGAAATAAGCATGTTTCTCGATCACTTTTGATATATCTATATCCCAACCATTTTTTTCTATAAAATCTGACATTCTTCTGAAAATAACTCTTAAATTATAGCCCCCCCCAACATTTGAAGGAAGAGCGCCGTCAGATAAAGCAAATAAAAGAGTTCTTGTGTGGTCGGCAAGACTGTATATCTGTGACAAAGGTAAAATAAAATCCTTAAGTTCCTTAGGGTCCAGATCTATTATCTTTCCTATTTTTATCCATATTTTTTCAATATTTTCAACTTCATCAAGATTTAAAAGCCCTGCATAAGGTAATAATCTCAAAATTCTTTTATCGGGTTTGTATCCTGTTCTTTTATAAAGATAATCGCAAACATTCGGAAAAACAGCTTCGTAAGAAGTATTATCAGGATTACAGTACCATGCGAATCTTTCCTGTCCTGCCCCCATATCCAATACCTTTGTCTTTAATGGATTAAAACCTGAAGGAGTGACTTCATAAAACATATAAACCTGATTTCCAAGTTCAAGGCCTTTTGAAAAATACTCCATGCAGCATCCTCCATTCCCCCCTCCAGCCCATCCATCTTCATGGAAATATAATTCTTCTTTCGGTATCTCCAAAGATTTTGTAAGCCATATATAGATATCTTCAAGATACTTTTCCTGGTCATAATTTTCCGGAGTTTCAAAGGCATGCTGACCTATCATTACAAAACCAGTATAATGTGATCCTGTTATCCCTACATTGTCTATATCATTAAACCGTAAAGAAAACTGGGGGACTACCAATGGATTTGCGGGAGGTTCTACCTCTCCAGAGACAACGTGAGGCTGGAAGTCGTATATGGATGCATTGACAAAATCAACATCATCCCTCCATCTCGCAACAACAGGGTATCTCGGAATAGATTTATATCCCAATTTTCCAAAAAGTTTTGAAAATTCCTCCCATACTTCTATATAATCCAATTTTCTATACGGTTTTTCTCCTATAAAACTATATTTTCCCTGACAGGAAGGATCTCCACAGATTTCTTTTTTTCCAAGGCTCCAGAAATACTTCCCGCATTTTTTACATACGTTTCTCTGGAATTCGTGACTTCTTAAAGTTTCAACAGCAAAAAAATTCTCATAATCTTCAGATGCCTTTTTTCTGAATATTTCTTTAAGTTCTTTCGTGTCCATATATACCAACTTTTCTATACCTTTAAATTTTTATTCATTATTAACACTAATTATTTATACAATAAAAGAAAATCTGTAACATGTTCAGGAAAGTACTGGAGGATTCAAAAAGGGAAGTTTCAGGAAAGAATGCAAAGGAGTACGTTTCTGAGATTATAAAATTTCATAGGATCCAGGTTACGGAAGGGTACAATAAAGCTGCTTCTCTCTGCAAAAAGATCTTTGAAGAAAACGGGATAGAGACAGAGATACTTGAATACGACTCCGATGGAAAAAAGATGTATTTAGGTTTTTTATCTCCAGAAGGGTGGAGCATAAAAAAAGGAATTTTGAGGATAGACGATAAAGAGTATGCGAACTTTGAAAAAGAAAGTATATCTGTAATACAGAGAAGTATTCCTTTTAAAGGAGAAGTTGATTTAATTTACGCTGAAAAAGAGGAGGATTTCAAAAAAGGATACTTAGTTTTTACTCATGATTTCAAAAAAGGTAAGGATTTTGCTAGAAATTATGGATGCTTGGGGATAGTGACAGACGAAAATAGAAGCAAATTCGATGCTCCTGATTCTCTTCAATATTTATCATTCTGGGGAGAAAAATTATTTGGTTTTGTGATATCTCCGAGAGAGGGAGAAAAACTTGAGAAAGAGCTTAAAAAAGGAAAAAAGAAAACATATGTGGAGATAGAGTCTTCATTCTTTCCTTCAAAAATGAAAATAGTTTCAGCAAAGATAGAAGGAGAAAAGGATGAGGAAATAATCCTCATATCTCATTTATGCCACCCAAAACCAGGAGGAAATGATAACGCTTCAGGTGTTGGATTATCTCTCGAGATAGCAAGGGTCTTAAAGAAATTTAAAAAACCTAAAAGAGGGATACGAATTTTGTTAGTTCCTGAAGTACATGGAACAGCAGCTTTTATATCAGAGAACAGGAATTTTCTCTGCGGATTGAATCTTGATATGGTAGGAGAGAACCAGTTTTTATGCAACTCTCCGCTCTTGATAGAGAAGACCCCTGATGCAACTCCATTTTTCGGAAACTATCTTTTACAAGAGATACTTGAAGAGGTAAAAAAAGAGGTCTCAAATTTTCAGAATACTTTTAAATATCCTTTATTCATGTCTTCTGTAACACCATTTTCAGGAGGAAGCGATCACTGGATACTATCCGATCCGACCGTAGGGGTCCCAACGCCGATGTTAATTCATTGGCCCGACAAATTTTACCATACATCCTTTGACACGATAGATAAAGTAGATGAAAAGGAGCTCAAAAGAGTTGGAGTAATAGCCACTACATATCTCTATTTTATTGCAAATATGGGCAAAAAAGAAGCAGAATGGTTAGCACGATTAGTAACCCAAAGAGCAAAGCAGAGAATTCTGGAATCTTCAGATATAGATTATACGGTAGAGATAGAAAAAAAGAACTTGGATTCTATAAAGAGAATGGAAAATATAGATGTTGAAAATTTAAAAAAAGAAATAGAAGATCTATCAAATTTTGAAAGGAAAAATATCAAAGTAAAAGAGAAAAAAATTAAAAAAGGCATAATTCCAAAGAGAAAGTTTATAGGCCCCATCTCTCTCAGTAAAACACTACTTGAAATGCCTCTCAACGAAAAAAAGAAATTCACCGAAAAAATGGAAAAATATAAAGATTTTAAAGGAACATTGGAGTTAGCTGTATTCTGGGCAGACGGAAATAGAAATATATATGAGATCTCGAAAAATGTAAAAAACGAGATAGGAAAAGTCAATACGGATTTTTTAATATGGTACTTCGAGTTTCTTGAGAAACATGACTTGATAGATATAGAGAGATGAATTCTTTTTCTCAGTATATCGAAACCCTTTTCACCCCTTTAACACTCAAAAACTGGTCAAGAAGTTCTCCAGGAACCTTCTTTCCCGTTATTATCGTAAGCTTTGGCTCCGGAAAGAGCGTTGGATCATCTGCAACTATTTGTCTAATACTTATATTTTCTTGTGCGATCATAGTAGAGATCTTTGCAACGATCCCGACGGTGGATGCTTCTGCATATATCTCAACTACACCAAAATGCATCCTTTTTGCAACTTCATTATAGAATGCAACGGAACTGAGATTTTTGAATACCGTGGAAAGTTCCTCATTTCTGAGTATCATCCTGACAGTTTCCTTTACTACTCTCCTATCGACACCAACTGCTCGTGCAATACTCGTGTACGAGACTTCGACTTCATTACAATATATCTTTTCATCTTCCTTGATGCTCAGTCCATACGTCAGGAAAAGAGCCGCTACTTTTTTTCTTATTGGAAGGTTATCAAAATAACGCTCAACTTTATTCCACATGTTGCTAATGTGATCATCAAACTTTTTAACAATTTTGGGAATATATGTACATTATTGTACTCGAAAGATTTATAAAGTACTTTGAAGTACTCCTATGACATGCAAACGAAAATATTTTTAGATGAGAATGAGATGCCAAAAAAATGGTACAACATACAGGCAGATCTACCGACACCGATTGATCCACCGCTTAATCCTGGTACAGGAGAACCTATACGACCAGAAGATCTCTCTGCCATATTTCCTATGGAATTAATAAAACAGGAAGTAAGTTCAGATCGAGAAATAAATATCCCTGAAGAGGTTTTAGATGTCTACAGACTGTGGAGACCATCTCCACTTTACAGAGCACATCGGTTAGAAAAAGCATTAAAAACACCCGCTAAAATTTACTACAAATGGGAAGGTGTATCTCCGCCAGGAAGTCATAAACCAAACACAGCAGTAGCGCAGGCATATTATAATATGAAAGAGGGCATTGAACGAATATCGACAGAAACGGGTGCCGGACAATGGGGCTCTGCATTAGCCTTTGCCACATCTATCTTCGGATTAAAATGCACAATTTATATGGTGAGAGCAAGTTATGAGCAAAAACCGTACAGGAGAATACTGATGGAAACATGGGGAGCCGAGTGTTTTCCTAGTCCGACAGACAAAACGGAGATTGGGAGAACGATCAGAAAAAAATTCCCCGATACAAGTGGGAGCTTGGGAATTGCAATATCTGAAGCGGTGGAAGATGCTGCAAAACATGAGAATACGAACTATTCACTGGGATCTGTCTTGAACCATGTCTTACTACACCAGACGATAGTCGGATTAGAAGCAAAAAAGCAATTTGAAATTGCGGAAACTTATCCAGATGTTGTCTTCGGATGCGTTGGAGGCGGGAGCAACTTTTCCGGAGCCTGTTTTCCATTTGTTGGCGATAAGTTAAGAGGAGAAAAACCAGAGACAGAGATAGTATCCTGTGAACCGATGGCATGCCCTACGCTCACGAAAGGACTCTATACCTATGACTTTGGAGACACAGCACAGTTGACGCCATTACTTAAAATGTATACATTGGGGCATGATTTCATACCTGCGCCTATTCACGCCGGAGGGTTACGATATCACGGAGACGCTCCTATATTATGTAAATTAACCAATGATGGATACATGAGTGCAAAAGCATACTATCAAAATGACGTCTTCGAGGCAGCGCATATATTTGCAAAATCTGAGGGATTCGTTGTAGCACCTGAGACTGCTCATGCCGTTAAAGCTACGATAGATGAAGCACTTGAATGCAAAAAAACAGGTGAAGAGAAAGTCATATTCTTTAACAACAGTGGCCACGGGCATTTTGATTTAATGGGGTATGATCTGTACCATGAAGGAAAGTTAGTCGACTATGAATACCCTGCTGAACTCATTGAGAAGTCTTTGCGAGCTCTAAAAAATAAAACTTAATATTTTATTTTGTGGATATGAAGAGAATTGGATTTATTGTGAATCCCGTAGCCGGAATGGGTGGAAGAGTAGGCCTGAAAGGCACAGACGGCGTTTTAGAAGAAGCATTAAGGAGAGGTGCAAGACCTGTAGCTCAGAGCAGAGCAAAAAAAGCACTTGAAAGATTAAACGGCAGAAAAGCAGATCTTGTTGTGGTAACTTCCTCAGGTGAGATGGGTGAGAATGTATTGGAGGATTTGAACTTCCCGACATATTTTATTGTGCATCACCCCAACAAAAAAACTTCGAGTTTGGACACCCGAAGAACGTGCGAGATATTTCTTGGAGAAGATATCGATATGATTCTCTTCTGCGGTGGGGACGGTACAGCGAGAGACGTTTATGAAGTAATCGGGAATAAGATCCCGATTATAGGAATTCCTGCAGGAGTTAAGATGTTTTCGGGTGTTTTTTCAATAAATCCACAATCTATATCCAAATTAATTACCAAATTTTTAGATAACCAGGTTCAGATAAGAGAAGCAGAGATCATGGATATCGATGAAGAAATGTACCGGCAGAATAACTTCGATATAAAACTTTTTGGTTATGCTAAAACAATTTATGTACCAAATTTAGTTCAAAAAAGAAAGTTTACCTTCCAGAGCGAAAATGAAGATGAATCCAAAAGGGACATATCCTATTTTATAAGAGAACTCATGAAAGATGATACATTATACATTCTTGGAGCAGGAACTACTACAAAAAGTATTGCAGACCTCATAGGTATAAAAAAGACTCTTCTCGGTGTTGATCTTGTTAAAGATGAAAAACTCGTAGCACGAGATGTTTGCGAGAGGGATATTCTTGCGCACATTGAAGGAGAAGATGCAAAGATAGTTGTAAGCCCCATAGGAGCACAGGGATTCGTCTTCGGTAGAGGGAATCAACAGATAAGTGCAAAAGTTATTAAAAAAGTGGGGGCAGAAAACATTATCATTATAGCTACACCCTATAAATTAAGTCAGAGTCCTCATCTTTTAGTGGATACAGGCGATGAAGAGTTAGATAGAACTCTCTCAGGATACAAGACAATAGTCTGTGGGTACAGAATGGCTCAGAGAAAAAAAATAATAGGGGGAGACCCATTTAGAGAGGTTCAAATCTTACGGTGAAATGTCTCAGCACGGGAGCCTCATAAACAATTTTCAGACCTCTTATTTTATCCCTGTTTTTATAGAGTTTTATCACTGCATTCGCCACCACGTCCATATGACTGTTGGTGTATACTCTCCTTGGAATTGTCAG
>Ga0164310_10000794_pt1 | contig 17268 bp, 19 predicted proteins | sample GuaBasSedimGuay1_FD_121795 | JGI IMG/M metagenome (GOLD analysis project Ga0164310, IMG submission 121795) | Subseafloor sediment microbial communities from Guaymas Basin, Gulf of California, Mexico - Guay1, Core 4569-9, 0-3 cm | ecosystem: Environmental > Aquatic > Marine > Hydrothermal vents... | reverse complement strand
TAATGATTAATAGAGTGGGCCTCTAGCTCAGTTGGTTAGAGCGCATCCCTGATAAGGATGAGGTCTCTGGTTCGAGTCCAGAGAGGCCCACCATATCAAATCTCATTTGACCACTTCTTTTTATCTCTGTATAATACAATTGGAGGTTTTGGAAATGAAACAAGCTTTGGCTTTATTTTTAATTTTAATTATTTTATTCTCATCCTATTCATGCTCAGGAGGTGGGAAAATGGAAAAATTGAAAGGAAAGAAAATAGTCATGATCATTGCACCAGAAAACTTTAGAGACGAAGAATATCAGATACCAAAAGAAATATTTGAAAGTTACGGAATATCTGTAACCACTGCATCCACAAGAACTGGTAAGGCAAGAGGAATGCTTGGAGCAGAGGTAAGTGTAGAATACACAATACTTGACTTAAGACCATCAAATTTTGATGCAGTTGTTGTGGTTGGAGGTGGTGGTTCCAAGGTTTATTTATGGAACAGCCCTGAGTTAATAAATTTTGTAAAGAAAGCCTATGAACTGGAAAAAATTGTCGCAGCAATATGTCTTTCACCAGCAGTACTTGCTAAAAGTGGTATCTTAAAAGACAAAAAAGCAACTGTCTATCCTGACAGAGAAGCTATAGAGCTACTTAAAGAGAACGGCGCAAATTACACAGGAAAAGGTGTGGAAGTGGATGGAAGGGTAGTTACTGCAAATGGTCCAAAAATGGCGAAACAATTTGCAGAGGAGATCGTTAAATTATTAGAAAAAGAATAGTTAAAGGAGGTTAGTCTATGAAAAAAACCTTGATCTTGGTTCTTACAATTTCACTTTTAGCTCTCTCCTTCTCTTATGGATGTGGTCCTAAAAAGCCTGAGACGGGAAAGATTAAAGGAATAGTAACTGATTCCAATGGAAATCCAGTGGCAGAAGCAACTGTTGTTCTTGAAGGAGGAGAAGGGATTGGAAATACAGACACAACCCTTGATGATGGAACCTTTTTAATTGAAGCTGCACCTGGTACATACACACTTAAAGTGGAAAAGGAAGGCTTTGAAATAATCGAGAGAACCGTGGAAATTAAAGCTGGTGAAACAGTAGAAACCTCTCTTACTATAAAGAAGAAAGAGGAGAAACCAGTATTTAAATCACCTACAGACCTTAAAAGTTATCATATTATAATTTACGCTGGACCAAAAAAAGAAGAGGCAGGGAAAGTTTTTGAACTATGGAAAGATGACAATGGCGATAAAATCAGAGTTGTTGCCCTTCAGGATAAACAGAACTCTGTGGAAGTAATAAAGGTTGGGGATGACTATGCAATGAAGGTTGGAGATGCATGGAGTAAGAATCAACCAGGTTTAAAGGAATTCTTTAATAACCTCCTTACCAATTTTGAGCAGGAATTTGAAGCATCAAAAGGTGCCTTGAGAGACCTTGAAAATTACACATCAGAAACTGCCCCGTTCCTTCCCTTTGAGTACAAAATTGAAAAACTTGGAAACAAAATGGTAAACGGATACAAATCAACCGGATACAGAATTGCGATAGTGCCGAAGGAAGGGAATGAATTAAAAGAGCCAGCAGTTGATATGGAAATCTGGGCAATATCAACAGGAAAGTATAAAGATTATATAACAAAGCAGGATATTGTTTTCACATCTCAGGATGGATCAACTTATTATTATGGATACAATTTTCTTGACATAGGAGAAGAACAAAATATAACTATGCCGTAGTTAAGCCCCGAAAGGGGCTTTTTTTTATTGAAAAATATTGTAAAATAGAGGAGGAGGTGAGTATGCTTGAGATAAAAATTAGCCTTACCGAAGAATTGGAAGAAAAATTTCGAGAGGTTGAGGAAAAAAGAAAAATGAGTAAGGAAGAGATTGTGAGGGAGGCACTTCAAATGTATCTACCAAGAATTCTTAAGGCTCCTCTCATGAATCCGGAGATACTTAAGGCTGTAGAAACTCAAGAGAAACTTGCATTGGAAGACTCTATAGTATGGGATAGCAGTGAGGTATTAAGAAGATGGAGGGAGACAAAATGATTCCAGAAAGGATAGTAATTGACACTTCTGTTGTATTGAAGTGGTTTAGAAAGGAAAAGATGGAGAAGTATGTTAAGGAATCCAAGAAACTGAGAGATTATTACTTAAAGGGAATTGTTGAAATAATAATTCCCGACTTTATTTTTTATGAATTTACCAATGTATTAAGATACAAGGTAGACCTTACAGAGGACGAAATATACAAGGGAGTGAAAAGTTTGTTTAACATGGGTTTTGAAATTAAACATGCTGATCCAGAAACCATAAAAGAAAGTGTTTACATATCCTTTAAATATGCAATACCGATAACAGAAGCATATTATATTGCCCTTGCTGATCAGGAAAAGGCATTCCTTGTAACTGCAGATGATCATCTCAAAGAGATTGTTAAAGACAAGAGAAACGTTCTTCATGTTAAAGAACTAAGTCTCATATGAGGAAGGCATGAAAGCAATAATTAAAGAAAAGGAGGGGAAGGGTTTTGTTCTCAAAAATGTGGACGAACCAGAAATAAAGCAACCTGATGAAATACTGATAAAAGTAAAAGCTGCAAGCATATGTGGAACTGATGTTCATATATATGATTGGACTGAGTGGGCTAAAAATAGAATCAAACCTCCATTAATAGTTGGACATGAGTTTTCAGGCAAGGTAGTTGAAGTTGGTTCAGAGGTAAAAAGATTCAAACCAGGAGATTTTGTTTCAGCTGAAACACATATTTATTGTGGTCATTGCAGAATGTGTCTCAACGGAAATCAGGAACTCTGTGAAAATCTAAAAGTTATTGGAGTGGATAGAGATGGTATCTTTGCTGAATATGTGGTGCTTCCAGAAAGAGTTGTGTGGAAAAATCCTCCAAATATTTCAGAGGAAGTTGCATCTATTCAGGAACCCCTCGGTAATGCTGTGGATACAGTGCTTGCAGAGGATATATCTGGAAAAAGTGTGGCAATTGTAGGCGTTGGGCCCATTGGTTTAATGGCTGTGGCTCTCTCCAGAGTTCTTGGAGCAACAAAAATATTTGTTTCAGACTTAAGTGATTATCATCTCAATCTTTCCAGAAAATTGGGTGCAGATGTGACTGTGAATGTAAAGAAAGAATCTTTTGTTGAGAGAGTAATGGATGAAACAAAAGGAAAGGGTGTAGATGTTGGACTTGAAATGTCTGGAAATGAAGCAGGTTTAAGGGACTTACTAAAAGTTGTCTCTCCCATTGGAAGAATTTCACTACTTGGAATATTTGATGGAGATGTAAAAATAGACATAACAAATGACGTGGTCCTGAAGAAGTTAAGATTGTATGGAATTCATGGAAGAAAAATATTTGGAACATGGTTTAAGGTAAGAGAGCTTCTCTCATCTGGCAAACTTGACATAGCTCCTGTAATAACTCATAAATTTAAGCTTGAGGATTTTGAAAAGGGCTTTGAGGTTATGAAAAATAAAGAGTCCGGAAAAGTAATTTTAATTCCTTAAGGAGGGAAGTATGGGAAAACTTGACTTTTTAAAAGAGAAAATTGAGGAACTAAAAGAAAAGGGAATGTATACAAAGATAAGGGTACTTGAGAGTGAACAAGGGGCATGGGTGGTTATAAATGGAAAAAGAATGCTAAATCTCTCCTCCAACAATTATCTTGGTCTCATAAGCAAAAAGGAGATTAAAGAAAAGGCAAAGGAAGCAATTGATAAATTTGGAGTTGGATCAGGAGCTGTTAGAACAATAGCGGGAACCAACTTACTTCACACAGAACTTGAAAAGAAACTTGCTGAATTCAAAGGAGCAGAAGCAGTAATATTGCTTCAATCTGGAATACTTGCAAATATGGCTACAATTCCACTCATTGTGGGAGAGGGAGATCTAATATTCAGTGATGAACTTAATCACGCTTCAATTATTGATGGATGCAGGTTAAGTAAGGCAAAGATAGTAAGGTATAAACACATAGATATGAATGATCTTAAGAACAAACTTGAAGAGTACAAAGATTACAGTGGGAGAAAATTAATAGTCACAGACGGTGTATTTAGCATGGATGGGGATATTGCTCCACTGCCTGAAATAGTTGAACTTGCAGAAAAATACAATGCAATAACAATGGTTGACGATGCACATGGAGAGGGCGTACTTGGAAAAGGAGGAAGAGGAATATTAAACCACTTTCATCTTGAAGGAAAGGTTGACATCGACGTTGGAACCCTATCCAAAGCTTTTGGCGTCATAGGTGGCTATGTAGCCGGTTCGAAAACTCTTATTGAGTACATGAAACAAAGGGCGAGACCTTTCCTTTTCAGTACATCCATTACTCCAGCAGACACAGCAGCATTAATTGAAGCGGTGGATATTCTTACAAAAAGTGATGAACTTGTAAATAGACTCTGGGAAAACTCAAAGTACATAAAGGAAAAACTCAAAAATGCGGGTTTTGACATAGGACACAGTCAAACACCTATAACTCCTGTTATCATCGGAGATGAAAAGAAAACAAGCAAGATGGCTGATAGATTAAACGAAGAAGGAGTTTTCGTCCAGGGTATAACATATCCCACAGTTCCACTGGGCAAAGCAAGAATAAGGGTTATGGTCTCAGCAAGCCATTCAAAGGAAGACCTTGATTTTGGAATAGAAAAATTTATAAAAATTGGTAAGGAGGTAGGTGTAATTTAGGGTTTCTTTCCTGTTCTCACTGCTCTAAATCCAAGCGAACCAAGTGCTTCGCTTTTGTCTCTTTTTATTACCATTCCTCTATAGGAAATGGAATAATATTTCCTTTCATCTGCCTCTGTGGATGACATATAGTATATTACAGGTTCATCAGGTGCCCATAAGGGGGTTTCCTTATCAGGCGGTTTTTTATAATTCTGTATTCCCTCCTTTCCATTCCATGGACAACCAACACACTCATTATCCTTATACATACTCCTTGTTAACTCATCTATAGTAGGCAGTCTCCAGAAATCGTAAACTTTATCAGTAAGCTTTGTACCGTCATAATTTAAGTATCTAAACATGTTGTATCTTTTGAAATCCTCATAAGATGCGTATGTTTCTCTTTTCCTTTCAAATCCTATAGGTTCTTTTCCATAAAGAGCAACTTCATTCCAGGATAGGTTCCCCGTAGAACTTTTATGCCATCCAGGTCCCTCTCCTGCCCATATCAAAGTAATTTCATAACCTTCTACAATCCTTTCACCTCTATATCCATCATCATATCTATTAAAATACCTGTAACCTGAAACAACTCCTACGGTTATCCCAATAACAAGAGGTATCAGGATAGCAATAATTACCTTAGAGTATCTTTTATACCATCTAACTTCTCTCTCCAAAGGCTCTCTAATCCTGAACCCTTCTATAACAAAAAGAACACCAATTAATATAAAGAGCAGTGTAACAGGGATCCAGCTTAAAAAATCAGAGACAGTAGGAGTTCCTCTCTGGGTCATTCTTGAAAAAATAAAGACCGAGAAGATCATACCAGAAAGAACTATAAGGCTTCCTCCAATTTTCGGGAAGAGTAAAGAGACCACAGTAAGAGATACAGAAATTAAAGAGGGAATAAGAAAGAAAATCCACTCAAAGGGTCTGTACCAGCCTTCATGAAACATTTCAGACACACCCCAGAATGTCCACAGGGATGAGATGAGGAGCATAAGAATAAAGGCTATATTTCCGGGAGTTCTACTTCTTATTCTCTTCATGATACACTCTCAAAAGAGTCTCAAGGGCAATTTTAATAGCAATGCTTTCGCCCTCCTTATACTTTTTCTCTGTGCCTTTTGGTTTAATCTTTCCCAAAGTCACATTTCCATCTATAGCAAAAATGGCACCGGATTTTACCTCCCTTCTTTGAGAAACAATAAAAACACATCCACTCTCCATTTCAACTGCTTGAACATTAGATTCAACCAACATTTTTAAAGTTTTATCATCGTAAGGAATATAAAAAGCGTCACTGGAACCCACAACACCATAAAAAACTCTATTTGAAAATTCCTTTGAAACCTTAACCAGCTTTGATAAAACGCTAAAATCTGGAACTGCTGGGAAACCTAAAGGAAGATACTTTGGGGTAGTTCCATCGTCTCTTATGCTTCCTGTGGCTATAACAACATCTCCAACATCAATTTCTGGATTTATTCCCCCTGCGCTACCCACTCTTATGAAGACTTTTCCACCAAGATGAATGAGCTCTTCAAGAACTATAGCAGTAGATGGAGCACCCATGCCCGTTGTTGAAACTGTAACTCTTAAATCCTTATAATATCCTGTGTAGGTTAGAAGTGATCTATAAGAATTTACTAGTTTCCCTTCCTTAAGAAAGTTTTCTGAAATTCTTGTAGCCCTATCGGGATTTCCAACAATAATAACATAGGGAGAGATGTCTTCTTTTTCACATCTTATGTGAAATTCACTCATCTCTTACACTCCAAAAGTCTGCATTGGTTTCTCATCTTTTCTTATAACCATTTTATCTCTTATTTTGTTTGCTTCTCTCACCACTTCCTCAATATCAATGGTTAAAAGTTTACCATCCTTCACAACAATTCTTCCATCAACAATAACTGTGTCAATATCTCTATCTGAAAGGGAGTAAAGAATATTTGCAAATATGTTTGTATCTGGATTCATATTTGGAGAATTCTTTTTTATAAGTAATAAATCTGCAATAAACCCTTCCTTTACCTCACCAAGATCTTTTCGACCAATGAACTCTCCTCCAGTGGAAAGAAGAGGTATCAACTCTTCCACTCTTCCAAGTTCGGGATTGGCTGTGGAAACTTTCGCAAGAAGTGCTGCATCTCTTGCCACCTCAAATATGTTCATGTTTGAATTTGATGCTGGACCATCCGAAGCAAAGGAAACTGTTATTCCTCTCTCTATTGCTCTTGGAAGTAGATCCTTAACAACTCCAAACCTCATGTATGTTTTTGGCGCATGGGAAATGTACGCTCCTGTGCTTTTTATAAGGTCAAGATCTGAATCTGTGGCAAAATAGGCATGGGCAAGTATTGTACCTTTCTTTAGTATTCCAATATCTTTTAGATACTCAATAGGTGTCCTCCCCTTCTCCTTCAAGCTTTTATCTATCTCCCACTGTTCCTCTGAGACATGGATATGGGATTTTAAACCGGTGTTTCCTGAAATCTCAGCGACTTTCTTTAAGAATTCCTCAGGACATATATATGGCGAATGGGGACCAAGACTTATGGTAAGCCTTTCGTCAGCACCACTGTATTTTTCAGTAAAATTCATCGCCTCCTTAAATTTCTCCTCCCATCCTTCCCCTGTTCCAAATACAGCCCAGGCAAGATCCGCTCTTATTCCAGATTCCTTATATGCCCTGTATGCTTTATCCATATAGAAATAATGATCACAGACAAGAGTAACTCCAGAAAGAAGCATCTCTGCAGCACCAAGAAGGGTTCCAATATAAACACCCTCTGGTGTAAGATTCTTCTCATAAATCCAGATGTGCTTATTGAACCAATCAAAGGTGGTTGTATCCTCAGCACTACCTCTTAAAAGTGTCATAGCTACATGAGCATGACAGTTGGTAACCCCTGGCGTTAGATAAAACTTACTTCCGTCTATAAGTTCTTTATCGCCATTGAGATTCTTCCCAATTTTTTTAATCCTGTTTCCCTCTATTAAAACATCTACATCTTCTTTTACACTTAAATCTTTAAAATTTAGAATCGTTGTGTTTTTTATAATCATAGTCTCTCCTTTAAAAGTTCAAGTATTTTACTTCTATACTTATCCACCACATACTTCACCAATCCAATGTTCATGTCATCACCGAAAATAGAGAGAATGTATCTGCCATTAAGAAAGGGTACAATGTATGTAGAACCTATCTCCTTTTCAACAATTATTCCCCTTATTTCCTCTTTATAAAAGAAACTTTCCATTTTAAACATCTCTCTTATGCTTAAAGATATTGACATTGGGATTTCTTCATGGACCCGTCCATTCAATGATATACCCTCAACCATAAATCCATTTGGATCAGAAATATATATAGCAACAGACCCCTTTATTTTTTCCATGATAATTCTTAGAATTTCTCTCAATTTATTTTCTTCCATTTTTGCCTCAAATTAGTTTTAAAAGTTCATTTAAAACATTCTTTTTGACTTCAGGATCTTTCGCAGAACCAAACACAAAGCGATAATTCATCGGGTCTAAAAGTGTAGAAAGTTCCTTTTCTGCATCCATTTCCTCTCCCGAGGAATTTTTAAGGTTTATAAAAAAGAACCCCTTTAGCTTTTTCTCTTTTAATAAAGATATAACCTCTGAATCGTATCTGGAGATACCAATGAGAGGATCAAAGACATATATAAATAAATCTGCACCTTCAGAGATCACATCCCTTACAATTTCAAACCTTTTTTGACCAGGTGTTCCAAATATGTGAAACCTTACTCCATTTTTCTCTATCACACCAAAATCAAGAGCAATAGTTCTTCCTCTATACTCTATATTGATAGAATCTGGAATAAGAGTCTTTATGAGAGTGGACTTTCCAGCTTCAGCATTACCAAGCACTACAACCTTTACTCTTTTAATGACTTCTTTATCTCCTGTCATTCTCTATGCAGGAATTAAAGCTTAGAAAGATTGAGTCATGGATTCTACTATCTTTGGTCCAGTTTTACTAACAAGGTATCTTGCCATTCCTATGTTCATTTTCTTATCTCCCATTAGAAATAGAACCCAGTCATCACTTATTATCTGAACAAGAGCTATGCCGTCATCGTATTGAAGAATAATCTGGTCAAGTTTGCCAAGCTTGGCTTCTTCCCCGAGAACTTCAGTAGTGCCTAAAGTTGAGGATGCAAGTGCTCCTACAGTGTCTACATTGAGATCAACCATACCCACATAGGAAAGCACCAACCCATCTCTTCCAACGACCAAAGCACCTTTTGAGTGTTCTAACCTAAGCAGGTCTTTTAGAATTTCATCCATACTTCCCTCCTCATATATTTAAATCACTCATTTTTTAATTTTTCATCAAAGTATCTTATCATGTCAAAAATGAGCCCTTTAAATTTCTTGAGGTCAAGATCAAAGGCAACATCTGCATTGGGGTTCTTTCCTGTGACTCTGTAAACATCAACTACAGTTTCTCCTCTTGTAAATTCTCCCCTTGTCTCAATATCTACACGAAGATACTTTGTTTCAAGTATTGATGGATCAATAACATATGAGACAGCAAGAGCATCATGGAGTGGCGCACCATTAATTCCAAAGACTTCTTTGTTTGTTGAAGCAAAGAATTTAAGAAGGGGAGAGATAATTCCTGAAACCATGCCGTTCATCTTCCCTATCTCCTCTATATCATCAAAGGATAGGAGTGCTTTGTTTGTAACATCAAGTCCTACCATGGTTATGTTAACACCTGATTCAAACACAATCCTTGCTGCTTCTGGATCCACAAAAATGTTAAATTCAGATGCAGGAGTTATGTTAGAATCAAAAACTGCGCCACCCATAAGCACAATTCTCTCTATCTTCTTCTTTATTTTAGGTTCCTTTAACAAAGCCACAGCAATATTTGTAAGGGGTCCTGTAGGAATAAGATAAACATCCTCCTTAGAGTTCATCACAGTTTCAATAATGAAATCTACTGCATGTATATTTAATGGTTCAACCTCAGGCTCTGGAAGATCTGCTCCATCAAGTCCGGATACTCCATGTATCTCTGGAGCAACAACAAGTTCTCTAAATAACGGTTTGTCAAAACCTCTTGCAACCGGTACATTCTTTTCTCTTATGAGGGTAAGGGTTTTAAGTGCGTTTAAGAATGTCTTCTCTCCCACCTGATTTCCCGCAACAGTGGTTACACCAAGAACATCAAGTTCTTTTGAGAACACTGCAAGCATTATCGCCATCATATCATCATGGCCTGGATCACAATCAAGTAGTACTTTCTTCACTTATCTTTTTCCTCCTTTTTGCCTTAGCCATTGCTTGTATTGAGTAAATTGTTAGTGCGATAATGGTAGTTATGTATGGAATCATCTGAATAAACTCCGATGGAATTTCAAGGGATGCAAGGTATATTGCAAGTGCATTAACTATTCCAAAAAGCAGCGAACCAAGAAAAGTACCAAGGGGTAAATTTCCACCAAGAGCAGACGCAGCAATTGCAATAAATCCTCTACCTGCCGTCATGTCCCTTGAAAACCATGATACATAACCCATGGAAAGATAAAGTCCACCAAGAGCACCGAAAACTCCCGATAAAAGCAGAGAATACATTTTTATCTTATTCACGTCCACACCTACAGACTCTGCAGCATCAGGATTTTGACCAACTGCTCTAATCCTTAGTCCAAGAGGTGTTTTATATATGATATAGTAGAAGATTATAACAGATACCAATGCAAAATATGTGAGAATATTATGTCCACTTATAATCCTTCCTAAAATTGGAATATCCTTTATCACTGGAATCTGATAGGATGGAAAAACAAGACTTTTTAAGGAACTCGATGTTCCCTTATCGTGAGCAAATATGTAAAGGAGAAATATTGTCATACCGGATGCAAACATGTTTAAAGCTATAGCTGCAAGTATTATATTTGCTCTTAGTTTAAGATGGAAGTATCCAAGAAGAGCAGAAAGTCCAACTCCTGCAAGTATCCCCATAATAAGAGCAAGGAATAGATTTCCAGTGAAAGCACTAACCATAACACCGGTAAAAGCAGAAACAAGCATTATACCTTCAAGAGCAATGTTAATGGAACCAGCAAGGGCAGAAATTGCAACTCCAATTGCAGGATAAAGTATGGGGGTCATAACTCTTAAAATTGCAAAGCCAAAATCGGGAGAGATTATACTTTTAAGAAGCGGGTTCATGTTCTACCTCCTTTCTCTCTGCCTCCTTAATAGTTATTCTGTATCTCCATTGCTCTAAGAACGCCTCTGCTGTAATCAAAAGTATTATAATTGCCTCGATCACTGTAACCATTTCTGATGGTATATCCGACAGAAGGTTAAGAACCTGACCTCCAACCCTTAGATATGCAAGAAATAGTGAAGCAAATATAATAGATATTGGATGATTTCTTCCTATTATGGCAACCACAACTCCATCCCATCCATATCCAGGACTCATCTGCCAGTTAAACCTCCTGTGTATCCCCATAACCTCCGTCATCCCTGCAATACCTGCTATAAACCCACCAATAACCTGAGAAATTATTATTACCTTAAACACATTGATACCACCATACCTTGAGAAATGAATATTAAAACCTGTCATTCTGATTTCATACCCAAGAGTTGTATGATAAAGGAAAAAGTAAACAAGTATTGCAAAAATAAAAGCAATAACAATTCCCCAATGTATTCTTGTACCAGGCACAAACTGTGAAAGCCAGGCAGTTTTTGGTAATTGATAGGATACAAGATAACCAGCTGCCTTATCTCTAAAGTGGTAGTTTATTATGTACAAACCAAGAAAATAGGCTACATAGTTCAGCATAAGGGAAGCAACAAGTTCACTGGCATTCCACTTTGCCTTGAGTATTCCAGGAATAAATCCCCAGAATGCACCAACAAGACCTGCCACAAGCAATACCAGTGGAATATGAATAATCATGGGCATGTTAGTTGACACAGCGAAAGCCGTTCCTATGGCTGCTCCTATAAACAACGCTCCTTCTGCTCCAATGTTAAACTGCTCTGCCTGGAAAGGAATAGATATGGCAAGTCCACAAAAGATTATTGGAGATGCAGTTTCTATCAAATTTCCAAATCTGCTTTTGGATAAAAAAGGTCCCAGAAGGAATGATTTGAGAGAAAAACCAGGATTTTTACTTATCACATATATAACAAAAATGCTTATTATTATTCCTATGGCTATAGCAATTATCGTTCTAATAAGGTTAAAATACTTTAAAACAAATTTCTCCATTCTACTCCTCCCTCTTTATACCCAGCATGTATGGACCAAGATCCTTACCTGTAAGACCATCCACTTCATTGAACCTGGCAACTATTTCTCCATTATAGATTACCACTATCCTTGTGGAGAGTTTAAGAACCTCATCAAGATCCGCTGAAACAAGAAAAACTGCGCTTCCTTCGTCTCTTGCCTTCATGAGAAGATTGTGAACAAGTTCCTCAGAACCAACATCTATTCCTCTTGTTGGCTGATCAGCAATTAAAACCATGGGATTAGAAGATAATTCTCTTGCCACCACAACTTTTTGAATGTTTCCACCTGAAAGAGAGGAAACTGTTGCTTTGGGGGAACTGGCAAGAACATTGAAATCCTTTATAAGTTTATTACTGTAATCCTGTATATACTTCCAATCCAGTTTTGCTCCTTTTGAAAAAGGACTCTTATAGTATCTATCAACTATGAAATTTTCTTCAAGAGTTGCCTTATCTGCAACTCCATTCTTCATTCTATCCTCTGGAATGTGTGAAACCTTCTTTTCTCTTATTTTTCTTGGAGAAAGACCTAAAATATTTTCTCCTTTAATTAAAACTTCGCCGGTGGTTGCTTCTCTAAGACCTGTGAGTATCTCAACAAGCTCTGTCTGACCATTTCCTTCAACTCCAGCAATTCCAAGTATCTCACCAGCTCTAACTTCAAAGGAGATGTTTTTTAAGACCTCCACACTTTCTTCATTTACATAGGAAAGATTCCTCACAGTAAGGAGTGGCTCTCCAATCCTTTTGGGTGGAGGAATTCTTTCAAAACTTATCTCTCTACCCACCATCAGGTATGCTATGTCATGTTCAGTTAAGTCCTTGGCGTCTTTCGTAGCAACAACCTTTCCATCTCTCATAACAGTTACCTTATCAGCAATCTCTTTTACCTCTTTTAGTTTGTGGGATATAAAGATTATCGTCTTACCGTGTTTTTTAAGTTCTTTCAAGGTTTTAAAGAGAACCTCTGTCTCCTGAGGTGTAAGCACTGATGTAGGTTCATCAAGAATCAATAATTCTGCATTCCTGAAAAGAGCCTTGAGTATCTCCACCCTCTGTTTTATACCTATAGGAAGATCCTTTATCTTTTTCTCTGCAGGAACATCAAGTCCATAGTTTTTAGAAACCTCCTTTGTTATCTCAATGGCTTTCTGGGTATCAAGAAAGAATTTCCCTTTGAGAGGTTCTGAGCCAAGAACAAGATTTTCACTTACAGTTAAGTCGGGTGCAAGCATCAAATGCTGATGAACCATACCAATTCCAATTTTTATTGCATCAAGAGGATTTCTTATGTGAATCTCTTTTCCTTTGTAATATATTTTCCCCTCCTGAGGTTTCTCTATGCCAAATATCACCTTCATTAAAGTTGTCTTCCCTGCTCCATTCTCCCCCACTATGGCATGGATGGTATTTTCTTCTACCTCTACACTAACCCCTCTATTTGCAATAACACCATTGGGATAAATTTTTACTATATTCTCTACAGAAAGTATGACTCCCATCCTTCCTCCATTTAGAAAAAAGCCGGGAGACTCCTCTCCCGGCTAATAAATCTCTTACTGACCGAAGACTGTATCTACTACTATTTCTCCATTAACAATCTTTTCCTCAAGCTCCTTTATTTTCTTTCTGAACTCTTCTGGAACAAGTTTCTTATAGTTCTCATTATCAGCAACACCTACACCGCCTTCTTTAATTCCAAGTGCCTCTGCCTTTCCATACTCAAGCTTTCCTTCCATATGAAGCTTTATTCCTCTGAAGAGTGAGTTATCTACATTCTTCATCATGGATGTTACAATGTGTGCTGCCTTCTCTGGATCGCTATCTTTAAACATAATATACTGATCCGAATCGACACCTATTGCATATTTATTTCTCTCTTTCGCAGCATCAAGGAGTCCAAGTCCAGTTTCTCCTGCTACGTTGAAAGAAATATCTGCTCCCTGATCATACTGGGCAAGAACAAGCTCTTTACCCTTTGCAGGGTCACTGAAGGATCCTGCATAGGATACAAGGACCTTTATATCAGGATCAATGTAGTGTGCACCCTGAATATAACCAACCTTAAAATCGTTAATAACAGGGATATCCATTCCACCAAGGAATCCAATAATCTTTTCAGGGTTTGCAAGAGGCATATCTGAAGTTGTTATCATTGCAGCAAGAGCACCTACGAGGAATGAACCCTCGTTCTGCTTGTAGAGAATTGAATATACATTGTCAAGATTTCCCTTTGAATAATCTACAGTTGTGTCAAATATGAAGTACTTTTTGTCTGGATGCTTTGGAGCAATTTTTTCAAGATTCTCTGTCATCTGCCAGGTTCCTACAATTATAATATCCCAATCACCTTCAGAGAGTTGTTCAAGATCTGGTTCCCATCTTGCAGGGTCATATCCACCCTCAATAACCTTTCCTTCAATTCCCAATTCCTTTATTGCCCTCTCTACACCTCTGCTGGCAGAATCAAAGAATGACTTGTCTCCAAGAGTTCCATTAATGTAAAGGACCACTTTGAGTTTCTCTTCAGGTGGTTGCTCCTCTTCTTTCTTTCCACAGGCAGTTAAAGAAACTAAACCTACTACCAACGCTAAAACAATCAAAAGTGATAAAATTTTTTTCATTTCTTCCTCCTTCTTATAAAAATTTTACTAAAAAGGCTTCTATCCTCTCTCACCTCCTTTCAAATTAAGGAGAGCTTTCTCTAACAATTCTCTAAAAACGGATTTTTCAATCTCTGTAACTATTTTCATTCTTTCTCCTTCTACAAGAATACTTGCACCTCTCAAAGTAGTGTAGTTCAATTCCATGCGAAGATCACCAAGAATCACGTTTTTACCAACCTTTTCATCCAGAACATAAGCGACAGTCATTGGATCAGGGAAAACCACGCCTCTCACTCCATAAAACTTTTCGATAAAATTCATAGGTGTTTGAACTAAATCTAAAAGTAACTTTCCAGCACTTGAGCTTTCATCTACAAACTCCTTAAGTTCATTCTCCAGAAACATACTATTTGCAATAGGATCCCAGGGAACAACTGTCATTGGAATACCAGAGTTTATAACAAACTGAACAGCTTCAGGATCCTGATAAAAATTGAATTCTGCAAATCTTGTTACATTACCTCTTTCAAGAGCTCCGCCCATGGAAACTACCTCTTTGATAAGATTCTTAAGTTCAGGATATAAATTGATAGCCATGGCAACGTTTGTAAGAGGACCAAGTGTAATAACGATCAGACCTTCATTTTCCTTGGCAAGTTTAAAAATTGCATCTGGTGCCTTTATGGTTTCCTCTTTTTTGTCTGTCTCTGGAAGCAGAACTCCCCCAAGACCATTTTCACCATGAATTTTTTCTCCCCGGGAAAGTTCCTGAATTAGAGGAACTGTAGCGCCTTTAAAAACCGGTATATCCTTTCTTCCAAAATATGAAAGTAATCTTAAAACATTGTCTGTAACCTGATCTACATAGGTATTACCGGAGACAGTGGTAATCCCCACCACATCCACATCCTCTCTTGAAATAGCCATCATAATAGCAATTGCATCGTCAATACCGCAATCCGTATCAATAATTAACTTTTTCACCCTTCTCCTCCAGAAAATTAATTATTTCTTCCTTTAGTGGAGATGATGTAGCTGCACCCTTTCTTGTAACAGAAATAGCAGAAGCAGCGGATGCATATTTTATAGCGTCTCTTATATTCATTCCCAGAAACAGAGCAGATGCTAGTGATCCGTTGAATGTATCACCTGCTCCTGTGGTATCAACTGGATTAACATTAAAGGAAGGGAAGAAAAACCTCTCCTCTCTATTTATATAGAATCCCCCTCTCTCACCCATCTTTACAATTACACTCTCTGCACCATAATCTAAAAGTCTCTTCGCACCATCCACAACTTCATTGTTTCCTGTAAGTCTCCTAACCTCCACCTCATTGGGTGTAACTATTGTACAGTAAGGAATTACCCTTAACAAACTTTCATCAACAGGAGTAGGATCGAATATAACAACTCCCCCTTTTTCATGTGCTATCTGTGATAACTTAACATTTGCTTCAATAGGTATCTCTCCCTGTAAAAGAAGAAAATCACCTTTTTTAAACTCTCTCTTTAAAATCTCTACCTCTCTATCTCCCACCAGTGCATTTGCGCCGGGTATTATAACAATCTTATTTTTTCCCTCCCTATCCACATTTATAAGAGCAATACCTGTGGAAACATCTTTCACCTTCTTAAGGTTAGATTCCACAGAAAACTTCTTAATCTCTCCTTCAACAAATTCACCAAAGTAATCATCTCCTACTTTTCCTAAAAATAGAACATCACCACCTGCTTTTTTAGAGGAAACTGCCTGATTGGCTCCCTTGCCTCCCTGATTCATAAAGAAGTTTTTTCCCACAAGGGTTTCTCCCTCCTCCGGGAATCTCTCAGAGTATACAACTAAATCTACATTGATGCTTCCCACAACAAAAATCATAAATCTGCCCCTTTCCTGACCATATTGACTATCTCTCCTATTTTAAACTGACTTCTTCCTCTCATATATGTATTTATAACATCTTTTAACGCTTCTTTCCACTTCAAAGGGATAGATTCAGGGTCTAAAACACCAAGAATTCCTAATGCTTCACCGAGATTACAATCAACATCAAAACCACTCCTTGAAATTATCTCCACTGTATTTAAAAAATCACCTTTCCCAAACATAAGTCCCATGAGTACAATGGCAATGTTAGGATAGAGATGGACCCAATTATATCTTTCAAACCTTTTATATATCCACTCCCTTACCTCCTTCCAGTCGTCTTTTTCCTTACAGGTCTCATATGTAGTTTCAAGAACATTCCTTAATTCACTTCTTTCTGGTATAAATTCAATAGAATTTTCTATTAATTTTTCTATATTATCATTAGCAAAGGCAAGAGATGTGAGAATGGCTACAAACATCTCTCCATAAACTCCATTTTTATCGTGAGAAACCACACCATCTATATACGAAAGCCAGGAAGCCTTGTAAGGGTTTCCTGGAGATAAAAGTCCAGGCATATTTCCCCTCATTGCTCCACCTATCCACTCATTGTAGGGATTACTAAATTGACCCGAAAGGGGAGGCATTATGCCTCTTTTTATATTCATAAGGGCAATAAGTTCTGCACTCCAGCCAAAAGGTATTCTTTTCACCCAGCCCAACGCTATGTCTTCACTTGTAATCTTTCTTCCTTTTTCTAAAAATTCAATGAGTAAATTTAACTCATAGGTAATATCATCGTTG
>Ga0164310_10000793_pt1 | contig 17272 bp, 16 predicted proteins | sample GuaBasSedimGuay1_FD_121795 | JGI IMG/M metagenome (GOLD analysis project Ga0164310, IMG submission 121795) | Subseafloor sediment microbial communities from Guaymas Basin, Gulf of California, Mexico - Guay1, Core 4569-9, 0-3 cm | ecosystem: Environmental > Aquatic > Marine > Hydrothermal vents... | reverse complement strand
TCTATCGTCTTCCAATCCCTAACTCTCTTGCTACTGTAAGAAGATTAATCTCAGTTGTGCCCTCAGTAATATTTAGCATCTTAGCATCTCTCCACAATCTTTCAATCGGATATTCCCTCATATATCCATATCCTCCAAATATACTTAAGGCATCCAGCATAACCTGCTGAACCAGCTCACAGGTAAACACCTTAACCATTGAAGCCTCTTTCATACATTTTCTGCCCTGATCGTAAAGCCATGCTGCCTTATAGGTAAATGTTCGCATTACCTCTACACTGATTGCGATATTTGCCAATTTAAACTTTATTGCCTGAAATTGGGCAATATGTCGTCCAAATTGAACTCTTTCATGAGCATATCTAAATGCAAGGTCATAGGCCGCCTGAGCAAGTCCTGTGGCTCTCGCCCCATAAGATATTCTACCTGGCTCTAAGGTGGCCAATATCTGCTTTAGCCCTTCCCCCTCTTTTCCAATCAGATTTTCAGGAGGAACCTCTACATCTTCAAATGTAAGTTCAGCAGTCTCATGAGATCTATTTCCTACCTTTTTTAATTTGCTCGCACTAAATCCTTTCATACCTTTTTCCACAATGAGTAAACTGATACCTTCCCCCCGCCTTTTTACCTCCTTAGGATCAGTGGTATAACATGCAACTGGAACAAAATCACAAAATGTGCCGTTACTTATAAACATCTTACTCCCATTAATAACATATTTTCCATTTTTCTTAACGGCTTTTGTCTTCATTGCTAAGGCATCTGAACCTGCATCAGGTTCTGTTAAGGCAAAGGCAGCTATCTTTTCCCCTTTAATTGCAGGGACAAGAAATCTCTGTTTTTGCTCCTCTGTTCCAAATTCAAATATCGCTCTTGTTCCCAAACCTGAATGGGTTGTGGTAACTGCCCCAGCAATCCCTGCACATACCCTATTTAACTCTTCTATCAAAATACATTCAGTAACTTTGTCCGCCCCTGCACCCCCATATTTTTCAGGATAGGTTATACCAAGATAACCGAGTTTCCCCATCTTAGGGAATATCTCCAGAGGGGTTGTCTCAGTCTCTTCAGCCTCTTCCACCAATGGTGCTATCTCAGTTTCAGCAAATTCACGTATCTGATCCCTGAAGATCTTCTGCTCTTCTGTTAATTCAAAATCCATTTATTCTTCCCCTTTTAAAATTATTATATCACTAAACCGGGCGATTTCCTTGCTTCCGGTTGGGTCGTGGGCTTACCCTACTGTTTTTAATAGTTCTTCCAATTTTTAAAGCTCGGATTATGGTTTCTCTTGTGCGCCTTGGATCAATAATATCATCAAAAAAATTCCATCGAAGATTAGATGCCGTTCTTAATGGATCTACATATTCATCAAAATATTCTCTCTTTTTCTTCTCCGCAAAAGCTAATCGTTCTTCTGTAGTGGATAATTCTTTAATCTTGCGATTATATATTATAGCTACTGCGCTATCAGCACCCATTGGAGCATATTCTGCTGTGGGCCAAACATAAACAAAATCTGCTGCATGTGGCCTTGCGCAAAAAATTGGCAATGTTCCACCATATGCCTTTCGTACTAATATACATATACGGGTAACAGTAGCACAGTTTGTAGTATGCAATAGCTTTGCAGCATGTCTTATTACCCCTTTTCTTTCCCAATCATCTCCAACTGTTATTGCTGGTGTATCAACGAGATAAACTAAAGGAATATTAAAGCAATCGCAGAATGTAATGAATCTTGTTACTTTATCACAAGAGTCAGGTTCAAGACAACCGGCAAGATAAGCAGGATTACCCGCATAAATTCCGCATGGGTGACCATCAAAACGACAGAACCCTACTATTGCACTTTTTCCAAATCCATCCATAATTTCAAGAAATTCCCCATCATCAACAATTAAATTAATCACTTCATGCATATCATAGGTTCGTCTTGGATCTGCAGGGAGAATATCAAGAAGTTTCTCTTCTCTACGGAATGGATTATCTTTGGGTTTTACATAAGGAGGTTCTTCTTCACAATTAGAAGGGCAAAAACTTAATATCCTTTTAACAACTTCTATAGCCTCCAAATCATCTTCTGCAACATAATGACAACTTCCGCTATATTTCATATGATAATCCGCTCCCCCAATCTCTGTTATATCTTCCTGTGTTAACGCTGCAGTTGCCCTTGGACCTCCAAGCCACATACTTGTTCCCCTTGTTCTTGTCATAATTACAAAATCTGTTAAAAGTGGAGAATAAGCCTGGCCTGCTGCACAACCACCACATACAACAGTTATTTGTGGAATAACTCCTGAATAATTACTCTGAAGCCAAAAGGTATCATAATATCCTTTTAGGCATGCAGCTGCCTCATGGAGTCTTGCACCCGCTGAGTCTATAAATCCTACTATGGGAACTCTTGAAGCTGTAGCCAATTTAGTGATTTCTGCTATTTTTATCTGATGTCCCTCCCCACTTGATCCTGCCAAAACAGAATAATCTGTTGAATAAGCACATACCATTCTTCCGTTAACTTCTCCAAATCCACAAATAACACCATCTGCAGGGGTATAATACTGATCCATATCCATAGTTTTAACCTGAGACTCCCCAAATATCCCATGTTCAACAAAAGTTCCTTTATCGAAAAATGCGTCTATTCTTTCCCTTGCGGTAAGCTTCCCTCTTTTTTTCTGCTTTTCCAATAACCTCTTATCACCCATCTGGAGAATTTTTGCTCTCTTTTCCTCAACCATTGCTAGTCGAGTCCTTAAATCTTCCACATACGGTTTAAAAGTTATCCCTCTATCTCTTGTCTTTGATTTCTTCCGTTTGGCCTCAACTAATTCCTTAGTTGTATCAATAGACCACTTTTCCTCCCTATCTTTTCCTTCTTCCATTTTTCCCTCCTTACCTTTAAAATCATCTCCTTTTACCTTAGCATCTTGCCAAACATGCAAACTATTACATAATCTTTTCACGAGAAAATTTAGTAAATTTTTCTAAAAAATGGGTATCTATTTCCCCTTTTATAAAATCCTGATTATTTAAAACTTTTTTATGAAAAGGGATTGTAACCTTAATGCCCTTAATTTGAAACTCAGAAAGTGCCCTTTGCATTCTTTTAATTGCCATGCTTCTATCTTTTCCCCAAACTATAAGTTTACATATCAGTGAATCATAAAAAGGAGGCACTTCATAATTATTATATATATGTGTATCAACTCTCACACCTGGTCCACCAGGAAGGATAAGTTCTTCTATCACCCCAGGTGATGGCATAAAATTATTGTCAGGATCTTCTGCATTGATTCGACATTCAATTGACCATCCGTTTTGAGTAATATTACTCTGGTCGAACTGTAATTTTTCGCCTGCAGCAATAATAATCTGTTGCTGAACTATATCTATACCTGTAACCATCTCTGTGACAGGATGTTCCACCTGTATACGAGAATTAACCTCCATAAAATAAAAGTTTTTGTGGTTATCAACTAAGAATTCCACTGTTCCAGCATTAGTATACCCAATAGAACGAGCTATCAAGATAGCTGCTTCACCCATTTTTTCTCGTAAGTCTGAATCTACGAAAGAAGAAGGAGATTCTTCAATTAATTTCTGATGTCTTTTTTGGATGCTACATTCCCTTTCGCCAAGATGAACATAGTTTCCAAATTTATCTCCCAATATTTGAATCTCAATATGTCTTGAATTTTCTAAATATTTTTCAATATAAATATGAGGATTTCCAAAGGAGGAATGGGCTTCTCCAGCAGCCATTAATATCGCTTTGTCCATTTCTGTTTCATTATTCACAATCTTCATACCTTTTCCGCCACCTCCACCAGATGCTTTTATAATAACAGGAAAACCAACTTCTCTTGCAACGTCTAAAGCCTCTTTTCGTGAATTAATATTGCCTGAGCTACCAGGTATTATAGGGATTCCAATTTTTCTAACAATCTCGCGAGCAGCCGATTTATTACCTGCCATAGCAATACTTTCTGCAGAGGGACCTATAAAAATCAAATTATTTTCAGAACAGGCTTTTGCAAAAACTTCATTTTCTGCCAAAAAACCATATCCAGGATGAATGGCCTCCACCCCTCTTTCCTTGGCTGCATTAATAATGTTTTCCATATTAAGGTAGCTTTTTCTGCTAATGGGGGGGCCTATATTAACTGACTCATCTGAATATTTCACATGAAGGCAGTCTCTATCAGCATCAGAGAAGACAGCTACGGTTTTAATACCTAACTCTTTACAAGCTCGTATCACCCTAACAGCTATCTCCCCTCTGTTGGCAATCAATAATTTCTTGAACATGCTATATATTTCCTCATTATAATATAATAGATTTACTTAAATGATTTCAATTTCCATCAATTCCTGATCTTTCAAAACAGGTTGTTCGTCCTTTACAAATATATTTTTTATAATACCATTATATTCACTTCTCACCTCAGTAAATACCTTCATTGATTCAACAATACATACTACATCACCAGAATTTATCCTCTTTCCAATTTTTACAAAAGGTGGTGCATCAGGAGATGGTGCCTCATAAAAGGTTCCAGTTAGCGGAGCTCTGATTTTGACAACTTTTGGACTCATCAAATTTCCTCCTCCTTTATTTATTCCACTTTGGTTTTCTCTTTTCTAAGAATGCTCTTGTGCCTTCTATTGAATCAGGAGTATTGCTCAAAATGACAGCCATATCTCTTAAATAGGATATTGCTTTTTTGTATTCCATATCCATTGTTGTATGATAGGCTTCTAACCCTAGTCTAAGCACAGAACTACTTTTGTTTTTCAGTTTGTTCGCTAATTCTATCACATAAGATTTCAATTCATCATGGGGAACTACCTTTGTTATCATCCCAATTCTTTCTGCTTCATATGCATCAATAGTTTCCCCAGTGCATATCAATTCGAGTGCTTTTTTTCTACCAACTGTGCGAAATAATATAGACATAACCATCATTGGCCAAAGTCCAACATTTATCTCAGGACAACCAAAAATAGCTTTTTCTGAAGCTATACTGAAGGTGGGGAGCATTGCTAGTCCACAACCTCCAGCCAAGGCATAACCATTAATCATGGCTATAGAGGGCTTTCTTATTTTATTAAATACCTGACATATCTTGGCATAAGCATCAAGATATTTCATGCTTTCAAGAATAGAATCCTGCTTAAACTGGTCTAAACTTGCCCCAGCACAGAACGCCTTGCCACCTGCTCCAGTAATAACAATCACCCTAACTTTATCGTCGTTATCGGCTCTACCAATATCATTTACAAATTTACGCATACCCTGAAATGTAAGTCTGTTCATCTTTTCAGGCTGATTGATGGTAATCCATGCCACCTCATCTTCTATCAAATAAAGAATTTCATCCATTCGTTCCATTTTTTAACTCCCATATTTCTTAAGAATATTCTTTGATACCTCTTCCGCCTCTTTAATTAAGTCTTCATCCACTTCAAGTTCCATTCTTAAAAGCGCTGTGCACATCGATTTCCCTGTTTGGTCAAATCTGAGTGTGCATGTAGCTCCTCCACCAAGAGCTTGGTGTAAAACGATTTCTAAACTTTCAATGTTTTGCATTGGATAGATCTTTACATCCCCTTTTACCATACCTTTAAAATGATTTTTAACTTTTTCAGGTGTAATTGTGTTTACCAAAAATTCATATATATTCTTGCTTTTTGCCATAATACCAATATTACTTACATCTCCTTTATCCCCGGAACGGGCAAATGCCAATTCCTTAAGAAGAACCTTCCTTTTCATTCTTTTACCTCCATTATATTACTTTCTACTTTTACCGCCTCTCTTGGGACTAAAGAAGGCCAAAGAGCAATAACAGGTCGCACGTTTAAAGGAATACCAAAACTTGCTCCAATTGGCCCCATAGTCCACAAATGTGTTACCTCCCTACGAATCGCTTCTGCTTCTTGCCATGTCCTTGTTTTACCAGCAATCCGAAGTCCTATTTCATTAAAATCCTTATCATCAATAGGGGCAGATTCTCCATGAAGCATATTTACCCCGACATAATCAATACGAAGTTCATCGAAATTAACTCCAAGACGTTTAATTCTTTCTCTTACCCATTTTTCGGCCCATCTCGCCTTTTCTAAAGCATCTGGCCATGGGAAAAAGATCAAACCCTCACCAATAAAACCGTCTCTATACCCAATGCATACCTTCAATGTATCCGGACGCTTTTTCCCCTTCATATTGGTGACTCTTACCCTATTTGGGCCTTCCTCAATAAGTTTTACAGAGGTAAAGTCTGCTATTCCATCAGGCATCACATAATTTGAAGGGTCAATGACTTCATATAGAAGATGCTCCTTGACCGTCCATTGATTTACGATACCTCCGGAATTAGGCGTTTTAGTAATAACAGCTTCTCCATTTTCGTAAACTTCAGCAATTGGAAAACCTATCTCCCAAGGTCGTTTTGAGACCCTCCACATATTGGACATACCTCCAGTAACACACGCTGAACACTCAATAATATGTCCGACAGTAATAGCTGCAGCAATTTGATCAATATATTCTTCTGAATATTTCCAACCAAATTCATACATCAATGGACCCACATAAAGAGCATTGTCTGAAACCCTGCCTGTTATAATTATATTAGCACCATTTTTGAGTTCTTCAATAATAAGATCTGCCCCAATGTACGCATTTGCAGCCACAATTCTATCTCTTATTCTATCAATGTCCTCTTCTTCTGTATCCAGGTTTTTGAATTTCCAGCCCTGATTCCTAATTTCGTCAATATATGGCAAGATGTCATCTCCAAATACAACCCCAATTTTCATTTCCCCCAATTTCATCTCCTTAATTATCTTTTGGGTTTCAATAGCTGCCTGAATTGGATTTGCACCACCTGCATTAGTTATTATCTTAATACCTTTTGGAACTGTTATTGGTAATAATTGCCTCATCCATGGAATAATATCAGGAATATAACCAGATTCAGGATTCTTCATTTTCATTCGATTCAATATAGCCATAGTTAACTCAGCAAGGTGGTCAAATCCCATATACCGAACATCACTTCTTTCAGCCATCTCTATTGCAGGCTCCAACATATCCCCCCAGAATCCTGATCCTGAACCAATAGAAACCTTTTTCATATTAATATCTCCTCCTTAAATTTATAATTAATAAACTAATAAAGCTTCTCTATTCTTTGTGCCTTAAAAAGAACCCGACCTAAGGTTCCTTTTGGGACAAGATTTACTTCTGAATTAATCTTCAAATTTTTATAAATTGCTTCTTCAATCTTATCTTTCAAATTTTTTAAATTTTTAACCTTAGGCTTATATTCCACCTTCAGCTTTAATCGATCCATTTCAGGTTTTTCCCAAATTAAACGGAATTCACTTTCAAGCTCATCAATTGTAGCAATAATTTCTTCAATATCAATAGGCAAAATCCTCTTCCCACCAATATTGATAATTTGGGAAACACGACCTTTTACATAAGAGATTTTAGGCATTGTGCGACCACAGGAGCAAGGTTTATAAGGAAGAATACTACCTACATCACCTACCCTATATCTAATAAGAGGCATAGCTTCCCTCTGAAAAACCGTAACAACTAATTCACCTTCCTCCCCATCAGATAACGGCTTACCTGTTTCAGGATCAATTACTTCTAAAATACCCATATCAGCATTTATGTGCATTCCCTGTCTTTCTTCACATTCAGCTGCAAAAAAAGGTGCAATTTCAACCGCACCATAAAGGGTCATAAAAGGGATTCCATATTTATCTTCTATCTTTTTTTTATATGATTCGGCCCATCCTTCCCCTACTCCGCTTATAATTCTCAGCTTTGTATTTTTAACGTTAATTCCAAGTTCCTCCATTCTTCCAAAATATTGTAATAATAAAGATGGCATATGTTCAATAACAGTAACGCCAGCATTTTTGGTCATAGATATCTGGTGATCAATATTATATCTACCCGCAGATAACAGAATTAAAGATGTTCTTAATCGTTTATAACCTAAAAGGCAGCAGTCAAACTTGGTCAAAACCTGCACTACATCCCATGGCCTGATCCCCATCGTCCAGCGCCCCCGAGCTTCTCCTTCTTCTATAAAGGCCTCCATATCCTTCTGGGTAAAAGGGATGGGAACAACCGCACCAACAGTTCCAGAGGTAGAGTGCCACATCTTGATCTCTTCATCATTAACAGCAATTCTATCTTTTAAAGGGATATCTGTTGCTTCTTCTATATCTGTAGTAAATGGAAGTTGAGTCAGATCTTCAAGGTCTGATATATCCTCTGGTTTTATTCCTGCTTGATCAAACAGATTTCTGTAAAAATTTGTTTTTGTGTATGCCCATTCAACAGTCTCTTGAAGCCGGTTTTTCTGAAGTTCTTTCAGCCTTTCAGGAGAAATTGTCTCAATTTCATGATTCCAAAATTTTCTTCCATTCATGTTACTCTCCTCTCTCATCAAAAAAATCAGGTTTAAATCTTTTAATAAAATTTTTGGCAGTATTTTCCAATATATTTTTTTTTGCAGATTCAGAAATATCTATGTTTTTAATATATTCATATATATTATCTAAATTATTCATCGCAACAGGAAAATCTGAGCCAAACATGATTCGATGGCTGTATTTTTCTAATTCAAATATAGAATAATTAAAGCAAACTTCATAATAATATTCTCCATTTTTTTTTGTTAGCATTCCCTCAAAAACATTTTCACCATTGATAGATTCTCTGTAATTAGAAAAAATATTGGTGCCATCTAAATATATATTTTCATATTTTTCAAGAAGATGAAATGCCTTATCAATATGCGGATAGAACATGTGAGATATAACGATAACTAATTTTGGATATTTTTTTAGTATCAATTCTATTTCATCTGGACTCATTTTAGCTTTGTAAAAATACTCAAAACCAGTGTGAAAAACGATTGGTCGACCTAACTCCTGCATGATTTGATATACATCTTCCATCCTTTTATCAAGAATTTTGAACCCCTGTACAAAAGGATGAAATTTTAATCCAATTAGATCAAAATCAATAATAGCTTCTTCAATAATTTTTATTCGATCAGTATTATCTGGATGAACGGAACCAAAACATATAGCATTTTTTACTCTTTTAGCAAGCTGATTATTATATTTATTCAATGAAATTGACTCTTCGGGTCTTAATGGATAAATATAATTAAAAAAATAAGAAATATTTAAAGATCTTAATTTATCCAAAATCTCTGTTTCTTCAATAGCTTCATTTATAACCAATCCTGGAATATACTTTTTAATCCATCTTATAGCTTTTATTCTTCGGTAAGATGGAAAGATATGTATATGAGCATCAATCATTTCTCATCTTTTTAATTAATGGAATCTAGAATTTTTAAATCTATTATTTTTTAAATTCCACAATATCCTTTACTATTAATCAACATTAATAATTATCCAAGCCATCTCTTCCTTCTTTTATAATGCTTCACTTCACGATAGCTCTTTCGTTTACCTAATTCACTTAGTCCCAAATAAAATTCCTTTATGTCCTCATTATCCTTTAATTTTTCAGCTGTATCATCGAGCACCACCCTTCCATTTTCCATAACATATCCATGTTCCGCAATTGATAGTGCAATTCTAACATTTTGTTCAACTATAAGAATTGAAGTTTTTGATTCTTCATTAAACTTTTTTATAATATTAAATATTTCTTCTACTATTATTGGGGAAAGGCCCAAAGAAGCTTCATCCAGCATCATTAATTTTGGACGAGCCATTATGGCTCGGCCTATTACAAGCATCTGTTGTTCACCACCAGAAAGATAACCACTAATTCGTTTTCTAAGATTTTTGAGAGGTGGGAAATAAGTATAGACCATATTTATATCTTGCTTTATTTCTGCCGTATTAGAAGAACGCAAACAGGCTCCAACAATCAAATTTTCCTCAGTAGTTAAATGTTCAAATATGGCTCTTCCTTCTTCTACCTGTATGATTCCAAGCCTTGCTATCTTTTCTGGGTTCTGGTTTTCTATCCTTTGATCATTCCAAATAATACTACCCCTTGTTACTTCCCCTAACTCTGTTTTAAGTAGTCCAGAGATTGCCTTAAGTGTTGTTGTTTTCCCTGCTCCATTACTACCTAAAAGAGCAACAATGGAACCATCTGAAACCTCCAGAGAGACTCCTTTTAGTACTTGTATAACCTTATTATATATTACTTCTATATTTTTTACGATTAACATAAAATCCTCAAACTTTTAAAGAGGGTAACTTTCCATATTAAAGTTACCCTCAGAAATTTTTATTTACTGCCCTTCCCAATAATCCATGGTGCCCTTTCCAAAAACTCCTTAGGTTCAGGCAACCAATTACTTACAGGAATAATCTCACCATTTTTCACTTTATATACCCTCACTTCATGCCATCCGAGTCGGTCACCTCCTCTATATCCTGTAAAATATCTACTTAATCCCCAATCCCATGGAGGCATATTGGATGCGCATTCTGCTACTTGTTGTCCTGTAATAGGGAAACCATATTTTTTGATAGTAAGTTCTAATATATGTTGTATAAGATAATGGTACATCCAACCTTGAAAATAATTAATATCATAATAACGATTACCTCGATATTTCTCCATGGCATCATGAACCTTTTGGACAACGGGGTTTGAGGGATTATCTTCCTCTTTAGATACCTTCCAATGCCAAAGTCCATAAGTACCTTCTGCTGCATCACCTGCAAGAGTTATATATTTATCACTAAGGCACCAAAGTGTACTAATTAATCCTACTTTTGGGGTTAAACCAAGGCGTTTTGCATCTTTTGCCAGTATAGCATACTGTCCTGCAAGTGCCTGCATAAAAATGACATCAACCCCTTGACTTTTCAATTTCATCAGTTGCGGGGTAAAATCTTTTATCTTAACTGGGAAAAATATCGTAGGCAAAAGATCTACCCTTAAATCTTCTTTCAAATATTCATAGAGTGCATCTAAATGAGAAGATCGTCCAAAACCTGTGTCCCATAAAAGAATACCCACCTTCATTTTACCATGTCCCTTCCACACATTCTCTTTATACCATTTTATAGCCGCACACAAAGCTCCAGGGTAGCTTGGCTGAGCCCCATAAAGATAATCACTGGGAGGGTCAAACAGTTTCCGATTGAATCCTCCACCGATAATAGGCACCTTATACTTTTCAGCTAGTGGTTTCAAGGCGATCATGCCTGGAGTCCAGTTGGTTCTTACTACAACAGCTCCTTCACTAACAAATCTATGAAAATTAGAAACACTAACAGATACATCGCATTTATTATCTACAAGAAGATGTTTAATTTTATAAATTTTACCATTTACTTTGATACGATAATTATGTTGCTTCCAGTAATCTTGTGCGGCTTGAACATGACAATATGTGGTTGCTGCATATGGTCCGGTCATTTCATCATCATCACCGATTATGATTTTTCCTGCTATTTCTTCTGCTTTCACTTTAGCTTGAAATACTCCCCAAATGGATATTCCCATCATGAGAATTCCTGTTATCAATAATGTTAATACAATCCTATAAATTTTCTTGGATTTCATGGTATTACCTCCTTTCAAATAATTATTTTTAAAAACATTTTCAATTGCCGAACCTACCCCCTATTAGTAAGAAAATGGATGAAGCCTATAAAAGCTTTTTAAAATAGTCCATCTATGATTTATCCCCCTTGGTTCAAATATAAGAAATATTATAACCACTAAACCAAATATAATTCCTCCTGCATAGTTAGAAAGATATTCTCCAATATTAGGAATGGCTTGAATACTGGGACCATAGATAACAGTAAGTTCCAGAAGTAGTCTTACAAAAATAACTCCAGTTACTACTCCAACAATACTTCCACTTCCCCCCACAATCAGCATTCCTAAGAACCAAATAGACTTTTCTAAATTAAAATTTTCAGGTGAAATTCTTACAATATAAGGAGCAAACAATGATCCAGCTATTCCAGCATATATACCTGAAAGAAAAAAAGCTATTAATTTATATTGAAATATGTTTATTCCTAATATCTCAGCTGCCAAGTCACTATCTCTTACTGCTATAAAAGCCCTTCCGACCCTTGTTCTTCCAATGTTTGTAGCAAAAAAAATCATCAGCCATAAAAAGATAATTACAACATAAAACCAAGAGGTGAATGATTTAAAAACGAGATCTCCCAATGTTGGTGTAGGGGTAGTAACACCCTCAAATCCTCCAGACCATTTATTAAATGGAGGATGTGTTATGGTCCACATAATAATAAACTGAGCAGCTAAAGTAGCCATAGCTAAATAAAAACCTTTTACCCTCAAGGAAGGAAGACCAAACATTATAGCAATTACACCGGTTGTTAACGTTGCTAATGGTAAAGCCAACCAATAAGATATATCATAATGACTCATTAAAATTGCAGTGGTATACGCCCCTACAGCCATAAATCCAGCCTGTCCAAGAGATATCTGTCCACACAATCCAGTTATAAAATGAAGACCGAGAACAGCAATAATCACAATGCATGTTTCTATGCACCAATTTAGCCAGTGTATATTTAAAAAAGGAGGAATTAAAATAGAAAGTATAACACCTACAATAAGCCATGCCCAATGAATTTTAGTTCTAACAATGGCCATGTCTTTTTCATATCGGGTGTTAAAGACACCGCATGGGAGACTGACATCCATATTAGATCCTCTCTATATGCTCTTGGCCGAAAATTCCATATGGCTTAAAAATCAGAGTTAAAAGTATGATGAGATGTGGAATAACATCCCCAGCCCCTCCTTCTACTAAAACATCTGCATACCCTACTGCCATCATCTCCAATATACCCACAATTGGACCTGCAATAATACAGCCTGGAATAGAATCCAATCCCCCTAAAATAACAACCGGAAAAACCCTAAGACCAATAGAAGACATACCTGGCGAAACGCTCTCTATACTTCCCAGCAAAAAACCTCCAATCATAGCACTAATAGCAGCAATTATCCATGCCAAACTAAAAATATTTCCGACCATGATTCCACAACTCCGGGCAGTTTCGTGTCCATCAGCTACAGCTCTCATCATTATCCCCCACCTGGTTTTGTGAAAAAAATAAAGGAAAAAACCTACCATAGTTGAAGCAATTATAAAGCTAAACAAATATTCATAAGAAATACTAAGCTTCCAGATTTTCATACCACTAACAGGGAAATAAGTAGGATATGCTCTTTCTACACCGCCGAATATTGGAGGAATGAGACTATCAAATAGAGCAGCGAGTCCAATTGTCATAACTATAACAGCCATTAAAGGCTGCCCTGTCATGGGTCGTATAGTTAATCTTTCAATAATAATTCCTAAAATGCCTGTTGATATGATTGACATCAATCCTGCCATCCATAAAGGAAGACCCATTGGAACCACGAAAGACCATAAAATCAAAGCACCTATGGCTAATAATTGTCCTTGAGCAAAATTTATGACACCTGTAGACTTATAAATAATCACAAACCCTATTGCCACCAATGAATACACGCCGCCTACCATTATACCACTTAATACCATTTGAAGGAAAAATTCCACTTTATACCTCGAGACCTAAAAGAGTGTTTTTATAGTAACTAAAGTTGTTGTCTTACCACGACTCCCATCCCTATATTTAACCTCTGAACTGGCAAGAAAGGAATCTTTTCCCTCTGCAATAGCCTTAATCAGATCACCATATTTCTTTCTCAAAAAATCCCTTCTTAGTTTCCTGGTTCTAGTCAACTCTTCTTCATCTGGATCTAACTCTTTATGCAAGCATACGAATTTCTTCACTCTTGTAGTTTCTGGTAAGGTTTGATTTAATTTTCTAATTTCCTCTTCTATTAAATTATAAACTTCTGGTTTTTGAGAGAGATCAGAAAAGGTTGTATAGGAAATATGCTTCCTTTCTGCCCATTTTCCAACAGAATCAAAATCTATCTGAACCAAAACAGCTATATAACGAAGATCACCACCGCCTATAGCTATAACATCTTTGATATATGGGCTAAATTTTAGATTTCCTTCTATGTGTTGAGGTGAATACTTAATGCCACCTTCCAATTCAATCATATCACTCATTCTATCAAGGTAGATAATGTGACCATCATCATCTATATAACCAGCATCTCCACTATGATACCATCCATTTTTTAAGGCTGCGGCAGTCTTTTCTGGATTCTTATAATAGCCGAGGAAGATACAATCGCCCCTCCATAACATTTCACCCTCCTTGCTTATTCGTAATTCCATACCAGGTAGAGGCTGTCCAATGGTTCCAAATTTTACATCATCTTTACGATGACAACAGCATAATCCAGCTTCTGATGATCCATAGATTTCCCGTATGTTAATACCTACAGCTCTAAAAAAACGAAATGTTCCAGGACTGATTAAAGAACCCCCTGTATAAGGTGCCCGGGTATTCTTCAGACCAATTTTATCCCTTAATGAACGAAAAACTAGAAGATCTGCCAACCAATAAAGGATCTTCCAAATCCAGTTGGGGTCTTTTCCTTCCATTTTTAAATCAAAGACTTTATAACCAATAGGGAGACAACCGTTAAATAGTATTTTTTTAATAAAGGATCCATTTTCAATTCTTGTAAAAATATCAGAACATAGGCTTTCCCACATTCTGGAATTATATAAGATCATAGATGGTCCGATCTCTCTTACATCATTTTGAACAGTCTCTGGCCTCTCAGGAAAATTTACTATAGCTCCAGAAAGCAAACTGGCAGAAACCCCGAACATCTGCTCCGCAATCCAGGCAGGGGGAACATAACTTAGATAATTGTCCATATAATTCCAAGGCTCAATTTCAAACCACTGTTGTACTGTGGTTATAAGCGACTTGTGTGAAACCATAGCCCCTTTTGGTAGCCCCGTAGTTCCCGATGTATAGCAGATAATTGCTAAATCTCTCCCATTTCCTCTATCTATCATATTTTCAAAAAATTTTGGATATGTTTTCTCATATTCTTGACCGAGCCTTTGAACTTCTTCGAAACTTATTATAAAAGGATCATTGTAACTCCACATACCCTTAGGATCCCAGTAAATGACTTTTTTCACCCTTGGAAGATATTCTCTAATCTGAAGAATCTTATCGGTCTGCTCCTGATCTCGAGCGACTACAAAAACTGCTTCTGAATGCTCAAGTATATATTTAATCTCATCTGGCATGGAGTCCACAAAAATACCAATCGATATTCCTCCCATAGATTGACAAGCAATTTCGGCCCAGTACCACTCAGGTTCATTATCACCAATAATGCATACCTTATCTCCTCTTTGGAAACCCAGAACTTTCAGTCCTAAAGCAAAATATTTTACATTTTCATAGTAATCTTTCCATGTGAATTCTTGCCAGATACCAAAATCCTTCTCTCGCATAGCAATTCTTTTTTCACCCCAGGTCTCATAATTGTGCTTTAAAAGCTTAGGAAGAGTGTCTAACTCACCCACTATGTTTCTCCCTTTAATGTTATCCAGCATTGGTAAATTTACTTTCTTTCATTCCCAAATATGCTTGAATGACTTTTGGATTTTTTATAATGTCTCTTGGTTTCCCTTCGGCAATCTTCCGTCCAAAGTCTAAAACTACAATTCTATCTGCAATATCCATAATCACACCCATATCATGTTCAATCAGAACAATCGGTATATTCCTTGTCTCATAGATATCAATAATGAATCGAGCAATGTCTTCCTTTTCTTCTACATTCATCCCTGCCATAGGTTCATCAAGGAGTAATATTTTCGGTTCAAGAGCTAAAGCTCTTCCTAGATCGACCCTCTTTCTCAACCCATAAGGAAGATTGGCTACTATCTGTTTTCTAATTGGCTGAATTTCTAAAAAGTCAATTATCTCTTCAACAACTTTCCTATGTCGAACTTCTTCCTTTTGTGCCCATCCAAAGTAAAGGGCTCCGGTTAAAAAATTGCTCTTCATCAAAACATGCCTCGCTGCCATGATATTATTCAAGGTACTCAATCCGTTATATAGGGCAATATTCTGGAAGGTCCTGGCAATCCCCATTTTTGCAATCTTATGGGAAGGTATATTAGTAATATCCACCCCATTGAAATATATGCTACCTGCTTGGGGATGGTAAAATCCAGTAATACAGTTAAATATTGAAGTTTTTCCAGCTCCATTTGGACCAATGATTCCCAAAATCTCATGGTTTTTTACTTCAAAACTCACATTGTCTAATGCAACTAAACCTCCAAACCTCAAAAATATTTCCTTTACTTCCAATATGGGTTTATTATCTTTCATTTATCATTAAATATTATCATTAAAAAGTTTGTTTTTATAATTTATTATTCTTGGACACTCTAGCCCTTCACACTTTAGGGTTTTCTTTAATTTTTTTGACATAATTTTCTTGTCTTTAATGGTTCTCTTCGAATTCTTTTTTATATATTTATTATATCCAGAACAATTCACTTGCCCATTAGCATAGACCATAATAGTTACATATTCTCCAATAACTTCACATTTAATCGTTTTTTCCGTCACTTCCCAATCTATCATTCTATAAAAGCGCACCCATTAATCTCAAAAAATAGCACAAAAACGATATCTTTTGATTTTTCATTATTTTAACAATCCTTTAACAAGATATTCTGCAAAAGCATCACCAATCTCTTCAGGAGATAATGGACCATTCGGAGAATACCACCTAGCAATCCAATTTACTGCTCCAAGAATAGCAAAAGAGATCATTTTTAAATTAACTTTTTTAAAACATCCCTCCTCTATACCTTCCTGCACAATCCCTATAAATATTCTTTGAAATTCATCTCTTTTTTCTAATACTGCCTTCCTCAACTCAACCGGAAGTAATAATTCCTGCTGCCTTAGAGTTCCATAAACAAATCTCCTTGTTAAAATTTTTATATGCTCTTTAATGGCCAGAGTTAATTTCTCTACTGGAGAGATACCCCTTTTCTCCGCAATCTTAGATAAGACTTCAATTGCTAAGGAATGAGCTCTTATTAAGGATTGAAAAAGTATATCCTCTTTTCCTTTAAAATAATAATAAAGGTTACCTTTTGTCATCTTGACTCTGGCCGCAATCTCTTCAACGGTTGCTTTTTCATATCCCTTTTCAGTAAATACCTCGGCTGCCTTATCAAAGATCTTCTCTTTTTTCTCCATAAATTTTATTTCCCTAAAATTACTCATTCTACAACCT
>Ga0164310_10000791_pt1 | contig 17278 bp, 11 predicted proteins | sample GuaBasSedimGuay1_FD_121795 | JGI IMG/M metagenome (GOLD analysis project Ga0164310, IMG submission 121795) | Subseafloor sediment microbial communities from Guaymas Basin, Gulf of California, Mexico - Guay1, Core 4569-9, 0-3 cm | ecosystem: Environmental > Aquatic > Marine > Hydrothermal vents... | reverse complement strand
GCTCGGTTTTGATGAAGTCAATCCGACTGTAGAACGCGGAGAGGTGGATTTCATTCTGGCTAATCCCTCTATCTATGTGGAGTTGGAATACTCTTACGGAGCCAGCCGTATAGCGACACTGAATAACCTGCGTCTGGGCAAAGCACATACGGTTTTCGGCGGAACGGTTTTCTGCAGGGCTGACCGCAAGGATTTAAGACAACTGAAAGACCTTAAAGGCCACACCCTTATGGCTGTTGAAGAAAGCTCATTCGGCGGCTGGCAAACGTCATGGCGGGAACTGAAAGAATACGGAATTGATCCCTATGAGGACTTTGCTGATTTGAGTTTCGGCGGAACCCACGATTCGGTTATCTATGCGGTCCGGGATGGCATAGTTGATGCCGGTTGTGTCCGGACGGATGCGCTGGAACGCATGGATGCCGAAGGGAAGATCAGCCTTGAAGATTTCCATGTATTTCACGAACATGGCGGTGGTAAGGTGCACCTTCCTTTTGTACACTCCACGCGCTCATATCCGGAATGGCCGTTTGCTAAGGTTGATCACGTATCCGATCAATTAGCAAAGGAGGTCACCGCCACTTTACTTAAGATGTCTCCGGATGATCCCGCCGCTGTCGCCGCGAAGTGCGCCGGTTGGACGATTCCTCACAACTATCAACCGGTGCATGAATGCCTGAAATACCTTCGCGTGGGCCCCTACAAAGACTATGGTAAGGTAACGCTTCAAGATGTACTCAGGCAATATCGGCTCCAACTGGTTTACGCTTTTGTCACGGTATGCCTGATTATCCTGTTTGCTTTTCGTGTGGTACGACTCAATCGGAAGCTCAACCAAGCCGTTCTGGAGCAAGTAACTCGCGCGCGTCAGCAATCCCGCGCAGCCGAGTTCGGTCAGCTCGCGCTGTCGGGCGTGGAGTTAGATGAGTTGTTTGAGAAGGCCGTTTCCCTGATCTCGGAAACGCTGGACACGAAATATGCCAAGGTGCTGGAGCACATTCCCGATCAGCACATTCTCTGCCTGCGGACGGGAGTTGGTTGGCAAGAGGGTTGGGTAGGGCGGAAATCGGTCCCCGACGGCGCGGAATCACAAGGCGGATATACACTGCTTCAAGACAAGCCGGTAATCACTGAAGACGTTGGGAAAGAAACGAGATTTGTACCCCCGGCACTGCTGACCGAGCACAATATTGTCGGCGGTATAACAGTCGCTATTGGTGGCAGTGAGCGACCTTTCGGTGTCCTTGGAGTACACACCGACAGGATGCAGAGGTTTACCGAGAACGATGCCCACTTCATGGAAACCATCGCCAACATACTGGCTGAAGCTATTCAACGAGCGTACTCGGAAGAGCAGTTACGTTTCGAACGAGACTACTCGACCAATATCATAAAAGGCACACCTACCCTTATCTGTGATATTGCTCCGGACGGAACCACAAACTCTATCAATCCCGCCGGGGAAATGATCACCGGCTACCGGTCTGAAGATATTGTAGGGCAAAACTGGTGGAGAACCCTCTATCCGGATGATGATTACAGACAGATCGAGCAACTGTTCCGCAATTTCGGAAAAGACAGCGTCCTGGATTGTGAAACGACCCTGACAGGGAAAGACGGTGAAAAACACACGGTTGTTTGGAACTCGTTCAATCGTTTGGATGCCAATGCCCGGATTGTCGAAACTATCGGTTTTGGACAAGACATCACCGAGCGCAAACTGGTGGAGGAAGCGCTGCGCGAGAGCGAGGAACGGTTCAAGAAACTTTCTAACCTCACTTTCGAGGGGATATTGTTCCACGATAAAGGCGTGGCTATTGATGTGAATGAATCGCTCACGAGAATACTTAGCTATACAAGAGAAGAAATGATTGGCGAGAATATAGTCGAGCTGTGTGTGCCACGGGAGTATCACGCAACAATAAGAGAGAACATTGCCAAGAGACATGCGAAACCCTATGAAGTGATGGCGAGAAAGAAGGATGGAACGCTATTTCCAATTGAGATCGAAGGAAGAAGCGTAATAGGTAGAGATGATGAATTTCGGGTCACAGCAATAAGAGACATCACCGAGCGCAAACTGGCGGAGGGAGCGCTGAAAGAAAACGAAATGCGCTACCGAATGCTCTTCGAATCAGCCGGCGACGCCATCTTGATGATGGATGGGGAACAGTTTGTGGATTGCAACGCGAAGACTCTGGAGATTTTTGGCTGTACCCGGGATCAGATCATTGGCGCCCCGCCTTATCAGTATTCCCCCGCACAGCAGCCGGACGGAAGAGACTCGCGGGAAGAATCCCTGAAAAATATCAACCACGCGCTTAGCAGTGGACCTCATCACTTCGAGTGGCTGCATTGCCGTCATGACGGTACGCCATTCCACGCCGAGGTGAGCTTAAGCAAGGTCGAACTGTCGGGTAAAAGTTTTCTCCAGGCAATCGTGAGAGATATCTCCAACCGCAAAAGGGCGGAAGAGGCGCTGCGAGAGAGCGAAGAGCGCTATCGATTGATACTGGGTGCCATTCAAGTCGGAGTAGTGCTGATCGATGCTGAATCACACACAATTATCGATGTCAATCCCGTGGCTATTGAGATGATCGGGATACAGAAAGAAGAAATTGTAGGTAAGATATGTCATAAGTTCATCTGTCCGGCAGAGAAGGGGCGGTGTCCCATCACTGACCTTGGCGAGGCTGTGGACAACTCAGAGCGGGTTTTGATAAGAGCCGATGGTATCAGCGTGCCGATTCTGAAAACAGTGGTTCCCATCACGATAAACGGACGCGGGTGCCTGCTTGACAGCTTCATTGACATCACTGACCGCAAGCAGGCGGAGGCAGCGCTGCGAGAGAGCGAAGAGCGTTTTCGGGCAATATTTGAAACTGCTAAAGATTCCATATTTATCAAAGATCGTAATTTGAGATACACGCAGGCAAATCCGGCTATGGAAGCGCTCTTTAGTATGCCGGTCTCGGAGATAACCGGGAAGACAGATGGTGAACTTTTTGGGGAAGAAGCCGGAGGGCATATCAGAGCAGTAGATACTCGTGTCCTTGGTGGTGAGATTATACAAGAAGAGCATACGAAACCGGTAAACGATGCCCTGATCACGTTCAACGTAGTCAAAGTGCCAATGCGTGATACTGATGGTGATGTTATCGGACTCTGCGGAATTGCACGCGATGTTACCGATCGCAAGCAGGCGGAAGAGGAAATCAGAAAATTCAAGACAATATCAGACAGTGCTTCCCACGGGGTTGCCATTATTGATGTCGATGGTAAGATAGCCTATATCAATGAGTGTTTTGCCAGGATGCACGGTTATACGGCAACGGAGTTGATTGGAAAGAACCTGAGCGTATTTCACAACGAAGAGCAGATGGAAAGTGTCAGGGGGATAAACGAGGAACTCAGGGAGAATGGCAACTATAGTTCCCGGGAGGTCTGGCATAAACACCGCGACGGCACGGTATTCCCAACCCTTATGAACGGCGTTGCAATTAAGGATGAAGACGGCAATGTTCTGTTTATGGCGGGAATGGCATCCGACATAACCGAAATAAGACGTCTTCGCGAGCAGAAATCCCGTGCCGAACGGCTGGAGACTGCGGGTACAGTTGCCGGCCAGGTGGCGCATGATTTCAACAACCTGCTGGGGCCGATGATGGCATATCCCGAACTCATGCGGATGGATCTCCCCAAGAATCACAAAGCACTGGCATACCTGGAGAGTATGGAGAACGCCGCCAGTCAAATGGCCGAGATCAACCAACAACTATTAACTCTGGGAAGAAGAGGCCATTACAATCTGCAACCACTGAACATCAACGAAATTGTTCTTCATGCGGTCAAAGAACTGGGACCCCTGCCCGATACACTGGTGTGCGAGGCTGACCTTGCTGAAGACCTGATGAACATCTCTGGTGGTAATGCTCAAATCTATCGAGTAATCACAAATTTACTCCATAATGCCCGTGATGCAGTAAATGATATTGGAACAATTTACATTAAAACAGAGAATTTCTATGCTGAAGATGTGACCATCACTTATGGCCAGGTTCCCAAGGGGGAGTATGTCAAACTTACCATAACCGACAACGGTTGTGGTATTCCTGATAATATCATTCAGAAGATTTTTGATCCCTTTTTCACATCCAAAGCTACCGACAAAAAACGCGGTTCAGGGCTTGGCATGAGCGTTGTAAGCGCAGTTCTCAAGGACCACAGTGGATATATTGACCTGAGTACCAAAGAGGGTGAAGGAACTTCATTCTACCTCTATTTCCCAATCACGCGGGAATCTGTCGATATCAGGGAATCCAGCCAGGGAATTGGCGGAAGTGAGTCTATACTAATTGTAGATGATGATGATGCGCAGCGCGAAGTTTCCGGCAGGCTCCTGGGGGAGTTAGGCTACAAAGTTTCTGTTGCTGAAAATGGTGATAAGGCCATTGAGTTTCTCAAAGATAACCCCCAGGATATCCTGATCCTTGACATGGTCATGCCGCCGGGAATAGACGGGACTGAAACGTATCAACGGATTCTTGAGTTCTCCCCGGAACAGAAAGCAATAATCGTATCGGGGTATTCAGAAACAGAACGGGTAATGCAGGCACAGAAGTTGGGGGCCGGTGCCTTTGTCAAGAAACCGATCACTCTGAAGGCAATCGCGGCAGCAGTCAGAACAGAACTGGACAGGAAAGTGGAGATTGCGGCGTATTGACGCTTTTCTGTTTTCAATTTTTCACGAGATGTTTTCTGTCTGGGGATATTCATCGTAGGGCACAACCCTAATAGGCTGTTGAAAAAGCACTCTATACCACTCTCGTCATCCCCGCGAAGGGGCTTGTTGAAAAACCCCATAGTAGCGTCCCGTGCGCGGCAGACGTCCTCGTCTGCCGATAGCTCGACGCCAGGCGGCGCACGAGGACGTACACCGCCCACCGTCTATCAGTTCTCAACAGGCTTTTTGGCAATGACTTGATATGATCGCGGCCTGCTACGGACACGCCGGGAGTGGTTCGAAAGTAATATAGAGATGATTCACCAGGAGTGAAAGATCAGCTCCGTCAATGTCCATCATATCCGGTTCGCCCCTTCCCGATAAGTCGATATCCGCTTCTGCCGGACAACCGACCAATTCGTAGGTTGCGAACAGTATATCCACCATCAACATCAAATCGACGGCATCCACATTGCCCTGTGGCGGCACTTCGCCCGAACGGTCCAGATCACCTACTGTCGGGAGAATGCAGCAGCAGGCGTCGCCAATACCGTCGCCGTCCCGGTCAGCCTGTGAGAGGTTATGTCGGTCAGGACAGTTATCGCAGGCGTTGCCCCGGGTGTCGAGATCGGTATCTCCCTGGTTCGGGTTGGCGACCCAGACGCAGTTGTCTTCTCGATTCTCTATGCTGTCGCCGTCGGCATCAGGATGTCGCTGGAAGACGATGTAACTGGCCATGGCACCAACGCCTCGACAACCATACTCAATCCAGCCGTATCCCTGATAGCCCCAACTCCGTCCCCATGAGTTCCGTACTCGCCACGCGCCGTTAGCACCGAGACTGTCATTCCATCCCGTTATCAGCAGCATGTGATTGAACCCCTCATCAGTACTCCAGTCGTTGAATACTCCTGATGAGTAGCTCTGGAATACGCCGTCGGACTTGATCGCCACTGAGACGGGGCCGTAATCACGGATGGCCTGCTTGAGATCAAGAAGGTTTGGAAGGCTCCAAGTCGGGTAGCCGCACACGTAATCCCAGCTTTCCAGCCAATACTGTCTTTGCACCGAGCAATCACACGGGAGTGTATCGGTTGCGGCATAGGGAACGTCTTCCTCCAGTGCTACTCCGGTTCGAAAGCACTTGTCGGGACTGTCGGTGAGAGTTTCGTAAGCCTCTCGACCGCCATCACAATCGAACGATACGACATCGTAGATTACATTGCAGTTGATCAAGTGCTGCTCAGAGAGATCTACCTTGATTTCCTCCTTGACCCACGTCGCGCACTCCATCGCGCCGATTGTGGCAAAAGCCCAGCAGGAACCGCATGAGCCCTGGTCCCGGGCATAAGGCAGATCTTTCATCTCATCGTATCGCCAGGCGAATGGCACACTGTCATCGCCGGTCAGAGGAGCACGGGGAGTTATGTCTGAACTTACTGATTGCGAATCTGCCCAGAGTTCGGGAAACTCGCGATTGGTGTAAGGAGTTCTTTTCACGGTGAAAGTCCACCCTTCGCTTTCACCTCGCTGCCGCATCTCCTCCAACTCTAGATCGATCTTGATTCCTTCAGCTACAAGAGGAGAAGGCAAAACAACAAGCCACCCCACTACCGCCCATACCTTTGCGCCCAGGGCAAATCGATACACCTTCCTGGACATCAACACCCCCTTATCACCACAGGCTGTCTGCGTCATCACTCCACCAAACATAAGAATACCCAACCGTCAATCTCTCCTGGGCGGGCAGTCCGGTGACCCTACAGTGAATACGAAGGAAACCTTAGCAAATCTGACTAATCAGATGAATCCTTCATGCAATAACATTGACGAATTCAACATCCCACTTGTCAAATACTAAATGAAGAAGGCCACACCACTAAAGTTCTCTGTTGACTTCCATAATTACGACTTGTATCATAGCCCTGAGACCAGATAGAGTGGTAAGCGACTGATACGTAGTAAGTTCCTGCCTGGTCATTTTTTCTGGATCGATAACTTATTTGATTACTTAGAGTTATGTAACTGTTGAGGATGTCCCATTGAGTACTGAAAGCGCATTGGATCTGGATTTGCAGGGTAACATAGAGAACTTTACTCTGCCCGAAATCTTCCAGTTGCTGGCAGCCGGACGCAAATCGGGCACACTGGGAATTCAGCGCGAAGATTCCATCGTCATGATTTACTTCGACGCCGGCGATGTCACGTATGGCTACGGCCCCCGACAAACCTTTCACCTTGGCCAGTTGCTTCGTGAACGGGGCAAACTGACCAGTGAACAACTGGATGAGGCCATTACAACTCAAGCCAGTACTGATAACTCCAAGCGGCTTGGTGAAATACTCATCGCCAAGGGATTCATTGATCGAGCCGATCTGGAGGCTGTCGTAAAAAACCAGGTCGAGGAACTGCTTTACTCTCTGCTGTCATGGCAGTCAGGCTCTTTCAAGTTCTACGAAAACCAGTTCCCCACGGATGAGGAGATCACCGTATCGCTCTCAGTGGAAAACGTGATTCTCGAAGGTCTCCGCCGGCTGGATGAGCAGAACATGGTTCGCGAGACACTTCCTGATCTTGACCGGGTATACACTATCTCTGCGTCTCAGGCCGGTCGCACTCGTGCGGTGACACTTCGAGCCAGCGAGTGGAACATCATGGCCCTGGTCAACGGCCAGCGAACAATGAACGAAGTATGTCAGGCCAGTTCTCTTGAACGGGAAGAGTCCCTCAATCGTCTGGCCCAACTGAAACTGGCCGGCATCATCACGCCCTGTGAAAAGAAAGCTCCTGCGGCCTCAAATGACTCCCAACTTGGTGCCATGGTAAACCGACTCAGTCACCTTCTGGAAAGCTATCTGTCCGAAAAGGAAGTGCTTCGAGTTGAAGATCGCAAGATATCGACCACTCTTGCCGGGAAAGACCAGTGAACCGGATTGACACTCTCAGATCGCTCGAATCTACGCTTGAGTCGTTTCTAACCAGGGCCGTGTGTTTGTACGAGAGTCAAACAGGAGTATGCGAAGGAGTCAATCGCCTAAGCGACATTGCCAGCAATAGTGACAATATGAGCAAACTGACCGAGCAGATTGGCAACTGGTTTGCGGAACACCGCGAATGGGCGACCGGAGATACCATCCTGTCCGCCGACCGCAGCCGCATTAACAAAGCCCTCAGTTCCATCCAGAACCGCTTGACCGAAGATCAAAACGCATCACCCGCTATCAACAAGATAGTCACCGAAATCGATCGCTGGAGAACCAACGATCCGGCACCACAGCAGACGAAGGAACCAGACAGACAGACAATCGTTCTGCGCCGGGGACCGGAGATGGTGAACGGCAAAGAAGCAGATTCCATAGGCGCATTCTCCCACTTATTCGATAGAGTGACCAACCTGTATCACGACGCATCCGGCAACAAGAAGCATATCATGTCGGTCCTTGATGACACTCTCAAGTCCGCTTCTCTCCAAAGGAACAGAGACGCTCTGGTTCTCTCGGCATTCATTATCTATCACCTCAAACTGAACGGCTACAAAGTCAGTCCTTTTGTGAAGAGGCTCAAAGAAGCCGAGCGAGCTGTGAGAGGAGACCTGTAATGACGGTGAATCGCCTGGAAAATCCGGCAGCCGATGCCCTGCGGGCTCTCAAAGAGAAGCGATACGAGCAAGCTCTGGAGTCATTCCTTGAAACCGATACCGCACTGAAGAATGACAAAGATCTCCGCCTGCTCCTGCAGATCACGCAGTTGCTGGTGGCGGTCAAGAGTGAAATCGCGACAGTCGAGCCCGACAATGAACTGCTGATCGAGGAAGTCTTCTCCGGCGGTCAGACAGATTACTCCTGAGATCCCAAACTTCAATTCAACAAAGCATCTCAATACATCTATCTCCGTGGTCATTCATTGATGGTCGGGCTTGTATCCTGCTGATATTACACGTATATTCTTCCGCGCCACTGAGTAAAACGGCCAGGACAGATGATGAGCAACCCCGACGATTTCAAAATCTCGGTCACTTCGAATGACGGTTCAGACGAATCCGGCAGCAAGTCGGCAAATGCCACCGACTCGCCCTCACGGGACAACGCCCCGGCTATGTTTGACCGGATCGCGGGCAAATATGACCGGCTGAATCATCTTCTGTCTCTTAATCGCGATAAAGCGTGGCGGCAGCGCGTAAGCAGCCTTCTCTCCGAAAAGCAGAACCAGACCGTACTTGACCTGGCTACTGGCACGGGCGATCAGCTGCTGGCACTCTATCGCAGTGGCAGAGTCAGCCGAGGATTTGGAACGGACCCTGCAGAGAATATGCTGGCAATGGCGCGCCGGAAGATCACAGCGGCCGGACTCGATGACCGACTCAAGCTCCAGACCGGTCGCGGCGAAGAATTACCATTCTCTGACAACTGTTTTGATGCCATCACAATCGCATTTGGTATTCGCAACGTCACGGACGTCGATCGTACGCTTCGCGAGATGCATCGCGTACTCGTCGACGACGGCCGGGCAATCATTCTGGAGTTTTCTCTTCCCGACAGCCGATTGATACGAGCAGCACACCTGTTCTATCTGCGGCGCATCATTCCACTGCTTGGTGGCATGATCTCAAAAAACACGGCTGCGTACAAATACCTGGACAAGACCATCGAAACGTTTCCGTTTGGAGAAGCTTTCACAAAACTGATGCAGCAGACAGGTTTCAAGAACACACATATCCACCCCCTGACATTTGGTGTGGCTTCAATCTACGTTGGCGAGAAATGACACAGGCAAGCTTAAGACAATCCGGAATTCAACAAGCATCTGAACGACTGATCGCCATACTCAGAGACGCCTGCAACTCACAGTCCGAACCTGCGACTGAGACCGCCAGCATACTCCGGTTCGAGACCAGCGTTGACACCTGCAATCCCCTTGCCTGGCTGGCTGCTCACAATGGTCAACCGGCAATCTACTGGCGTGACCGCGACGGCATTTGCGAGACCGCCGGATTGGAAGTTGCTGACGTAATCACCGTGTCAGAATCTGTCGATTTCAGTCGCGTGATGTCAGACATTCACGCACGCCTGAGAAACGCCACCGGCACAGTGCGTTATTTTGGCGGCTTTCGCTTTGACGCTCCCCACGGCTCAGACAACTGCCATGAAGCCTGGCAACCTTTTGGAACTGCTCGCTTTGTGTTGCCGCGGTTCGAACTTACAAGGAACCAGGCTGGGTGGAAACTCGCTTGCAATGTTCTTAGTGATGAGATGAACCGGGAATCGGTGGACAAAATCGCTCTTCTACTGGAGAATGTCGCTTCCACCTCCGCACAAGTCTCTCTGCAAAACAGCGCTTTTGGGAAGCGACACGACAACCCCGGGAAAGAGCAATGGAACCGAACGATCCAATCAGCCCTCGACATGCTTGCGGAAGGACAGACATCCAAGATCGTCCTGGCGCGACAGTCCGGGATGGAGTTCACATCGCAGCTAAATCCCTGGGTATTGCTCCAACGATTGCGGGATGCCTCGGTGCGCTGTTCATTGTTTGGGATTCAGCCCGACAGACAAACAGCGTGTATCGGAGCTACGCCGGAAAGGCTGTATCGACGTAACGGTAACCTGATCGAAAGCGAAGCCGTCGCTGGCACCCGACCGCGCGGCGACAACGAAGCCCACGACATAGAACTGCAAAACGCACTGTGTCACTCGGACAAAGACATTAGGGAGCATCGGTTCGTCGTCGACAGCCTCAGAGACAGTCTGGAGACGTTCTGCTCCAAACTTAACATGAGCAATGGACCGGAAATACTGAAGCTTGCGAGCGTACAGCATTTGAGAACAACATTTTCAGGACAACTCAAGGAAGGCATCGGTGACGCTGAACTGCTCGCCTCATTGCACCCCACACCCGCTGTCGGTGGATACCCAAAAGAAAACGCCAGACGTGAGATCAGTCGGCTGGAGCATTTTGATCGCGGATGGTACTCCGGGCCAATTGGCTGGGTCAGCACTAACGCTGCCGAGTTCGCAGTAGCCATCCGTTCCGGGCTGGTTCACAACAACCGCCTGACACTCTTCTCCGGGGCGGGGATAGTCGAAGGTTCCACACCAGACAACGAGTGGGACGAGATCGAAACCAAAATGAGCCACTTTCTTAAAGCGGTCACGGATTCTTAGCTGATGGACACGGCCGGTATCAACACCCTGTGGGGTAACCTCATTATCGAGGAACTGATCCGAAACGGTGTGAGCTATTTCGTTATCTCGCCGGGATCACGTTCAACTCCCCTGACAGTAGCCGCGGCAAAGAACGACCGCGCACACACGCTTGTTCATTTCGATGAACGCGGGGCCGCATTTCATGCCCTTGGCTACGCCCGCGCCACCGGCAGGCCTGCCGCTCTTATCTGTACTTCCGGAACGGCAGCCGCAAACTACCTGCCGGCGATAGTGGAAGCTTCCCAAGACAGCCTGCCTCTAATCGTCCTGACTGCCGACAGGCCGCCGGAACTTCAGGATACCGGAGCCAACCAAACGATAAAGCAGACAGGACTGTACGGTGTTTTCGTACGCGGGCAGTTTGATCTGCCCTGCCCGGATGAGAAGATTGACCCGCGCGCCCTGCTGACGACTATCGACCAGGCGGTTTATCACTCTCTGCGCTCTCCGTCCGGACCGGTGCACCTTAACTGCATGTTCCGCGAGCCGTTGGGTCCCCCTGAGAAAGTCCCGGACTTGTCAGCCCCAAAAGAGATGCGCCATTGGTCGGAATCATCGTCGCCATATACAAACTATCCGATTCCACACATAGCAGCCACAGACGAATCGATTGCAGAGATCGTTACCACTCTCAACACAACTGATCGCGGCATACTGGTTGTCGGGCGACTTGATAGCGACGCCCAGCGCAAGGCTGTGTTAGAATTCAGTCGCAAACTTGGCTGGCCAACACTGCCGGATGTAACGTCGGGGCTTCGAAGTGTGTCGGATGAGCAAATCACTCACTATTACGACCTGGCTCTGCACTCTGACAAGTTCGCCGAGAGTGTGCGACCATCAGTCGTGCTGCACCTGGGCAGACAGTTTGTATCCAAACGACTCCTGCAATTCATCAAGAGCGCGGAACCTTCAGACTACATCGTCGTCAACGATTCACCTGACAGACTTGATCCGACCCACCGAGTAACCCGGAAGATAGAGTGTGATCTGGTCACATTCTGTCACAAGGCTTCCGCAGACCTGTGTACGCCGGACTGCCTCTCATTCGCTAACAAATGGAAGCAGGCAACCGATGCTGTTGACACACTGCTTGAGGGTTTTCAGGGCAGCGGAACTGCTCCACCGGGTGCAGAAATTGCTCGTTGCCTGGTGCAGAAACTGCCGCAAGAGTACGCTCTCTTCAGTGCCAGCAGCATGGCCATAAGAGAACTCGACAAGTACTCCCCGAAAAACCGAAGCATCATGCATGTTGCTGCGAATCGTGGAGCCAGTGGGATCGATGGTACCATCGCTTCCGCCACGGGCTACGCCGCCGGCCCGGGGCAACCTGTTGTTGCACTGGTCGGCGACCTGGCGGCTCTGCATGATCTTAATTCACTGGCGCTTCTGAGAAACGCCGACCCTCCCGTTGTAGTGGTCATCATGAACAACAACGGTGGTGGCATATTCGAGTTTCTCCCCATAGAAAAAACCGGGGATATCTGCAAAGAGTTTTTTGTAGCCCCGCACGGAATGACGTTCCAAAACGCGGCGCAGATGTTCGACCTGTCATACTTTCCTGTCGAACCTACAAATGGCTCGTACGTCGAGCCGTTCGGCAGCACCCTTGCCAAAGCGACAGGCTCTCGTAGTTCCTCCATAATCGAAATCACCATCGACCGTCAAACAAATCTCCAGCGGTACAGCGAGATGATTCTGAATATCCATAAAGCCATCGAGGAAGCCTGATCGCTATGGGAGACAAACCCGAGCTCGCATATCAACTCGATGGCAACCCACAGAATCCAACCATACTGTACCTTCATGGGTTCCTTGGCTGCAAGAATGACTGGAACGGGATTACCAAACCGGTTGACTCTGAGGTTGATCCGGGCCGAACCGCACATCTGCTTGTGGATTTGCCGGGACACGGTTCTTCCCTTTCGCTCGACGACGACAGCTACCGCATGGAAGAATGCGCCCGACACATTGTAAAACTGCTGGACTCACTGCACATCGACAATTGCAGTGTTATCGGCTATTCGATGGGCGGCCGGCTGGCGCTATACCTGGCAGTGCATCATCCTGAATGGTTTGACAGATTTGTGATTGAGTCCGGTTCGCCGGGACTGCAAACCAAATCGGAGCGTGCTGAGCGTATTGCCAGCGATGAACGGCTCGTTGATTCATTGATCAACGACGACTTTGGCAGTTTTCTCACAGATTGGTACAACCAACCCCTGTTTGCGTCGGTTGACAAATCCAGCGACCGCTTCCAGCGCATGATGGAACATCGGGGCGAATGCGACACACGCGGGCTGGTGCGATCACTACAACGCATGGGCACCGGTGTGCAGCCATCCTTGTGGGGTGATCTCAAGAACGTCGATTCGCCGATTCTCTTTGTAGCGGGGGAGCAGGACGCCAAGTTCCGCCTTCTCGCCGAGGAAATGGCCGACTTGTGTCCTAACGGACAAGTGGCTATAATTGACGGTGCCGGTCACAACACGCATTTTGACAGACCGGCTGAGTTCGCCGAACAGGCCGCAAAGTTCCTGACTCGGAGAAATTGAGGAGAGCATGAGCAGATTCGAGTGGGTCAAAGCAGATTCGTTTGCTGATATCAAGTATGACAAGTTCGAAGGCATCGCCAAAATCACGATAAGCCGCCCGGAAGTCCGCAACGCTTTCCGACCGCAGACAGTTTCGGAGATGTCGAAAGCTCTCGAAAACGCTCGTCAGGACCCGGATATCGGTGTTGTGATCCTGACTGGCGAAGGCGAAAAAGCGTTCTGCTCCGGCGGTGACCAGAGGATTCGAGGTGACGCCGGTTACCGGGATGAAGGTGGCGTTAATCACCTCAACGTGCTCGATTTCCAGCGACAGATGCGCACCTGCCCCAAACCCATCATCGCCATGGTCGCCGGGTACGCCATCGGCGGCGGACACGTGCTTCACCTTCTGTGCGACCTGACGATAGCAGCCGACAACGCCATATTCGGGCAGACCGGCCCCAGGGTCGGCTCATTCGACGGCGGTTATGGAGCCAGTTACATGGCACGAATCGTTGGTCAGAAAAAAGCAAGAGAGATATGGTTCCTCTGCCGTCAGTACCATGCCCAGCAGGCTCTCGACATGGGACTGGTCAACACCGTCGTACCTCTGGACAGGCTCGAAGAAGAAACCGTTCAGTGGTGCCGTGAGATACTGGCCAACTCGCCCATGGCTATCCGGTGCCTGAAAGCGGCCATGAACGCCGACTGCGATGGACAGGCCGGTCTTCGGGAATTAGCCGGCAACGCCACCATGCTTTTCTATATGAGCGAAGAAGGCCAGGAAGGTCGCAACGCTTTCAACGAGAAGCGCAAACCGAATTTCTCCAAGTTCCCCCGACAGCCATAAGGAATCATGTGAGCCAGTCGCGGTTTCAGGTATGGCTTCAGGCGTCGCGGCCAAAGACTCTTTTTGCGGCCGTTTCACCGGTCATGATCGGCGCGACAGCCGCATATGTCGATGGCGGCTTTCATCTTCTTTCGGCTATAGCGGCAGCAATCGGTGCACTGCTCATACAAGTCGGCACCAATTTCGCAAATGACTATTTCGATTTCCGCAAAGGCACAGATTCCGGCGAGCGCCTTGGTCCTGTGCGTGCGACACAGGCAGGACTGGTCTCTCCGGAGACGATGAAAAGAGCAACGGCGCTGGCCTTTGGGCTGGCCTTGCTGGTTGGTGCCTACCTTGTGTGGCGCGGTGGTTGGCCGGTAGTTGCAATCGGACTGTTCTCGATCCTGTTCGGTGTCCTTTATACGGGCGGACCCTACCCGTTGGCCTATCACGGACTCGGGGATATTTTCGTGCTGATCTTTTTTGGACCGGTTGCAGTTGCCGGGACCTATTATGTGCAAACCCTGACAGTCACCATGCCGGTAATTATTGCCGGATTGGCTCCGGGATTTCTCTCGGTGGCGATTCTTACAGTCAACAACCTGAGAGACATTGAAGGCGACCGCATCGCGGGAAAGAAAACGCTCGCTGTTCGATTCGGACGAAGATTCGCTGTGACCGAGTATGTTTTTTGCATTCTGGCCGCTCTATTCATTCCGGATGTGCTTGTCCTGTGGTGGGACATGACCCCGTATCTGCTGATCTCAACCGGCGCGCTCTTCCTGGCACTGCCGGCGATTGGACAGATTCGCCACATAAAAGGAGCGGCGCTCAACAACACTCTTGCGGCCACAGGCAGACTTCTGTTTGTCTATTGCTTGTTGCTGTCAATTGGGTGGCTCCTATGAAAATCAATCGCACCCAGCTATTCGCATACCGCCTGCCTCTCTGCCGTCCTCTTGCGGTAAGGGACGGCTCGACAGACTATCGCGAAGGCTTCCTTATCCTCATGGTCTCTGACAGTGATGCTGTCGGCTGGGGAGAAACAGCACCACTTGCGGGATTCTCGAACGAGAACATAGACGATGCCCTCAGGCAGCTTCGCACGTTTCTGCCTTCCCTTGATCAGAAGGACCTTCCGACGAATTTAGTCCAACTGGATGGTGCATTTGGAGAGTGGCTTGGCAGGTACAACTTGTTTCCTTCGGTACAATGCGGAATCGAGATGGCTACACTGAATCTTCTGGCCCACCACAAAGGATGTCAGCTATGTCAATTGCTCACCACCGATCCCGCATCTACTGTAGCAGTGAACGCGCTGATTGACTCCGCAGATGACGCCATCGCTGAAACCCATCAGGCAATGCGCAATAGCTACAAAGCCGTGAAACTGAAAGTCGGCCGCCGGAGCGTCAAGAAAGACGTTGAGCTTGTCAGGGACGTGTGCGAAGCGTTGGAAAACCGCGCAACCCTCCGTCTGGACGCCAACCGTGCCTGGAATCTTAAGCAGGCGATTGAGTTTGCAGAGAGCGTTGAGAACTGTGTGATTGAGTATATCGAAGAACCACTTGCAGACGTTCAAGAACTGTCATCACTCCTTAGCCGCACGGATATGCCGGTGGCGCTGGACGAATCGCTCATGAACATAGATCCCGGCAATCTGCCGGACATACCGGGCATTGCTGCCATCATTCTGAAACCGACCATGCTCGGCGGGTTCGAGAAAGCGGCGCAATTTGCACGCACGGCAAACAAGCATATGATCAAGGTCGTGGTTTCTTCGACCTTTGAAAGCACGGTCGGGATAGCCGCTCTAAGCCAGTTGGCTGCGGCCTTTGGCACGCCCGGCACGCCGGTTGGACTGGATACCGGGCGATGGTTCAAACATGATGTGACAACGGAGCGCATACTGATTGACGGCGCTACAATCTCCATAGAACAGGCTGCGACCGCGGCATCGAAGCTCGACAACTCTTGTCTGAGTGAGGTGAAACTTGGCTAAGGTCCGTTGCCCACTGGCTACCGCTGCCGGCAATTTCGGCGACCAGACTGCTCTGGCGGATGAGAACCACTTGCTTACCTACCGGGAACTCGACAGGCAGGTAAGTCACGTGACTGGCCTACTCAGGACGGAAGGCATCAGCGCTGGTGATCGCATCGCAATCGCCGAGCGTAACTCATTCGAGTTCGTTCTGACGCTTCTCGCTCTCTGGCGTCTTGGAGCTATCGCCTGCCCCCTCAATACACGGTATCCAACATCAGCACTCACTCAACAGGCCGAGAGAATCGACTGCAAGTACCAGATCCGATGCTCGCCAGGCGACTCTCAGCACCTGCTGCCCAGTCTGAACCAGATAGAGCTTGATCTTTCCTCCGATCAGCCGTGCAACGATGCTCCTGGTAACAACCTGATCGAATTCGATCAACCTGCAACCATCATCCATACTTCCGGAAGCACTAACACACCCAAGGCCGTGCTACACTCATTCGGCAACCACTACTATAGCGCGCTGGGATCGAACAAGAACATTCCGGTGGGACCGGGCGACCGCTGGCTATTATCGCTGCCATTATACCATGTCGGTGGCCTCGGCATTCTGTTTCGCTGTCTCCTTGGCGGCGGCACTATCGTGATGGCATCACAAGCCGACAGCCTCCTTGTCCAAATTGCAGAACACAATATCACGCATTTGTCGCTCGTGACAACACAACTTCGTCGCCTGCTTGACGAATTGCGCAAACACACAGGCAAGCCGATTGGTCTAAAAGCCATACTCCTTGGCGGCAGCAGCATTCCGTCTGGCCTGGTCAATGAGGCTCAACTGTCCGGACTGCCCATATTCAGGTCCTACGGCCTGACCGAGATGGCCTCGCAAGTGGCAACTTCGACAGCAAATGACCCTTCAAGACCGGCTGTGCTCGACCACCGCCAACTGAAAATCTCAGACAACGACGAGATTCTGGTAAAGGGTAATACGCTGTTCTTGGG
>Ga0164310_10000790_pt1 | contig 17306 bp, 16 predicted proteins | sample GuaBasSedimGuay1_FD_121795 | JGI IMG/M metagenome (GOLD analysis project Ga0164310, IMG submission 121795) | Subseafloor sediment microbial communities from Guaymas Basin, Gulf of California, Mexico - Guay1, Core 4569-9, 0-3 cm | ecosystem: Environmental > Aquatic > Marine > Hydrothermal vents... | reverse complement strand
GCGGGGCGGACGCCTGGGCAAGTGGTGGATGATGCCACTATCACCACTAAGGTAAAGGCAAAGCTTTTTAAGGATTCCATCCTAAAGGGATTTGCTATTTCTGTGCAGACTTTTGAGGGAGAGGTTACCCTTATGGGTGCCGTAAATACCAAGGCCGAAAAGGACAGAGCTAAGTCCATTGCCCTTTCCACTGCGGGCGTAAGAAAGGTAAATAACCTGATTAAGATAAGGCGCAAATGAGGGCCTGGGCTGCAATTCCAATGCTATTAAAGCTGTTTTGAATTCAGACGCTCAAGGCACTCCCGCTCCTTGTCTTTGCGGCCGATGGCGGCATAACAACGGGCTAGATACTGTAAGGCGTTTTGCGAATGAGAAAACGCCTCAAGGTGCCCGATGGCCTTTTGAAAATCACCCAGGTTCATGTGGCTAATGGCCAGACATGTGTTAAGTTGTTCACTGCCAGGATAGTGATGAACCGCTTCTGAAAGGATTCCTATTGCCTCTTGATGTTTTCCCGCCTTTTGCTTTAAGATGGCCAGGCCAAGATAGGCACGCTCATTAGGGTAATAGGTGAGGGCCCGCTTAAAAAGCATCTCCGCCACCTTGTCCTTGTCTTTCACATGCGGATTTCTGCTATAGTCTCCATGGCTGAAGGTCATCCCCAATCTGGAGAGAAAATCCGCATGCAAAGGATAGAGATCCTCCTTTTCCACGAGATCAATATCCTGCGCAAACTCATGTAATTTGGCAAAATAGTTTTTTCTGAGGGTTTGGCCAAAGCTCAATACCATTTCCTGGGTCAATTGAGGGTCAGTCTCAAAGTACATGATGTCTTCGATCCGTTGAAGCCAGATGTCATCGGTGAGGCCGGATTTTTTCTTGAATTCTTCATAAAGGGTCGTGCCAGGAAAGATATCCAAGATGTAAAAGATAATGCTTAAAGGCCTGATTTTTGAGATGAGCTTGAGGGTTTCCTCAACAGTAGTGTCAGTCTCTCCAGGACAGCCATAGATAAAATAGGCCCGTGGAAGGATTCCGTATCGTCTTGTAAGGGAGAAGGCCCTTTCGATGTCCGTGTCCTTGAGTTTTTTATTCAGCCTCTGGCGGATTTTTGGGGAGCCGCTTTCAACACCGTAACTGATTTGAATGCATCCGGCCTTTCTCATCCAGTATAGGATCTCTTCATCCACATAGCCAACCCGTGAGATGGCCTGCCAAGTGATGAGAAGCTTCCTTTCAATGATATCCTGACATATCTGTATAACCCTTTCCTTCTTGATGGTGAACGTATCATCTGACACGTAAAAGAAGCTGATCCCTTTTTTGTATAAGGTCTCCAATTGGTCCACAAAGTATTTTGGGGAGTGGAAACGTACCTTCCGTCCCCAGAATCGGGGTGAACCGCAGAAGGAACATGACCATGGACATCCCCTTGAGGATATGACATGGTTGTATTGAAAGTACCTTGCAGGATTGGGAAGGAGATCCAAATCCTGAACCGGAGAAGGGGGACCTGTATGAAATGGTCGGCCGTTTTTGCGAAAGGCTAGCCCCCTTATCTTATCCAGCTCTGATGTGCGGTCTTGTTCCATAAGCCCTAAAAGTTGAGCAAAGGCGTATTCCCCTTCTCCCGTGATGACATAATCTATTTGCGGGAAATGGGTGAGAAGGTGCTGCCACAGGAAAGTGGCACCCACGCCTCCACATATGATTGTGATGTCCGGGTGGGCCTGCTTGGCCTCCTTTGCCATATCAATGGCCCCCCACCGATTGGCATGGAGCATGGAGAAGCCAATTATGTCTGGTTGCTCTTCTTTGACTGCTTGCATAAAGGCATTGGGCCCCTTGGGCATGTTGAACCAGTTCAGGATCTTTACCTCATGTCCTCTTTCCAATAGTGTGGCTCCCACATAATACATGCCAATGGGAGGGGCCATAATGTCCTCTGTATCCATGCGCTGGTCAAGGAAAGGGGGGTAGACGAGGAGAGTTTTCATGGTAAATTTATTATTTTTATTGGTTTTCTGTGGGAACGTGCCCTGTTTGGATTTCTTGCAGTAATACTGTTTTATGGTACTATGCATTAATGGCATCTGGCGGTCAATACCCATCTAAAGGCACGGGGAGGGGACTATGTATTTTTTCCATTCCAAAGAGATTTGGCAGATATTTCCGGCATTGGTACCGGGTGTGATGTGGGTAACCGACGTCGGCGACAGCGTAGAGGTGGAGCCGAAGCTGGAAAGATGGCTCAAAAAGGCCAAAGCACGCCTTGCAAAAGGCCCGGAGTCCAAATTTCCCGAGGTACTGGCTTGGCGGCAGGTATACTCTCAGATGGGTTTGAAGCCTTCCAAGTACCGTTCGGCAGCGGAAGCCCTTTTGCGCAGGCTGAGGCGGGAGGGGGATCTACCTCGGCTTCATCCCCTCGTGGATCTTTGTAACGCCGTCTCTGTTGCCTTTGCAATCCCTGTGGCCGTCTTTGATGTTGATAAGATCGTGGGATATTTGGAAGTCTGCAAGGCACAGGGCTCTGAGAAATATCTTGCATTCAGTGGTGAGGTGGAGCATCCAAACCCAGGGGAGATCATCTTTAGGGATGAAGAACATAATGCTCATGCGCGACGATGGACTTTCCGCCAGAGTAAACTTTCTACTGTAGGCAGCAACACTACCTGTGCCATGATTATCAGTGAAGGCATGCATGAGGCTGCTGGACATGATGTGCCCACCCTTCTAAACGCCCTGTACGGTGAGATGAAGGCCTTGGGTTATTACCCATATCCCCCTGTTACCCTGAGCGCAGACAGAGCCCGTGTTGACTTTTCCGGGTGATTCCTTTTCCTCTGCTGAACCTTCCCTGGCTGTATTTGCTACCTCAAACACTGGGGCTCAAATGGCTTCCCATGGATTGGCCTGAAAAATGCAACCGGTTTTTATGGTCCCTCAATGATTCCCGAGAATGTAATCAGATAAAGATACGGTTGCGTGGTAACCCATGAAGGCGTATGTGGCAAGACAGCCCATATTCAACAAGAAAAAGAGGGTGAAGGCCTACGAACTTCTATTTCGCGATGGTATTTTGAACAGCTTCCCGGATACCAATGGTGAACAGGCCACCTCCAAGTTGCTCTCTGATAGCTTTATGGCTATTGGTATTGAGCAGATTGCAGGTGGGAAAAAGGCCTTTATCAATTTCACAGAAGAATTATTGTTGCGCAAGATCCCCACCATGTTTCCCTCAGAAAAGATTGTGGTGGAGGTCCTTGAGGATGTAGAGCCGCATCAAGGGGTGGTGGAGGCATGCCAGGAGATGGTAGAGGGAGGCTATGAGATTGCCCTAGATGATTTTGTCTACAGGCCTTCCCTGGAGGTATTGCTTCCTCTGACGACCGTTGTCAAAATTGATTTTCAGGCCCTTCCTATAGATGAAATAAAGATTTATGTCGAAAAATTGGCGAAATTTCCCGTCAAGTTTTTGGCTGAAAAAGTTGAAACCTATGAAGAATTCCAGACTGCTCTGGCAATGGGGTTTGACTATTTCCAGGGCTACTTTTTCAGCAAACCCCAAATCCTGAGTGAGAGGGATATCTCACCGTCCAGGTTAAACCTCCTGAGGATTATGGCAGAAGTGAACAAAGAGGATTTCAGCTTTGAGGACCTTGAAAAGCTGATACGGCGGGATGTGTCCATATCCTATAAGCTGCTCCGCTATATCAACTCCGCATATTTCAGACGCCTGAAAGAGATTTCCAGCATCAAGCAGGCCATTATCTTGTTGGGCGAGATGGGGATAAGGCGTTTCCTCTCCCTGATCAGCATGAGCAGACTGGCCTCTGACAAACCAGATGAGCTCATTCGTACCTCTATTATCAGGGCAAGGCTTTGCGAGCAGCTCGGCAAGGTAAGCCCAAAACAGGTTGATATTTCAGAGCTTTTCACGTTGGGGCTTTTTTCTTTAATTGACGCTATCCTGGACAATCATATGAAAAATATCATGGAAAACTTGCCCCTTTCCGAAGGGATAAAATCTGCGCTGATTGAGCGTAAGGGCCTCCTGGCCCCATACTTGGAGCTGGCCAAGGCCTATGAGGCTGGCCTATGGGAGAAGGTTGTCAATCTGGCAGAGGAGCTGGGGATTAGTGACGAAAAGATACCCGAGTACTATCTGGATGCCGTAACCTGGGCCGACAGCTACGCCACCCTTTAATCAAGTTTGTCCTTGGGTGCCGATGGGATAGCCTGGCCCGCCCAATCCTGCCAAATGAAACCGCCTTTCAAAGGCCCTTACCTTCCGCATTCTATGGGGATTAAGAAAGATCTCATACAAGGAGCCCTCTATTTTCACAGGATGAGTGGTGGCTTTCTGTTCCAGAAGAAAGAGGGCCTCAATTGACTTGTCACAGACGGGATATCCCCTATCATCCAGGGGTATTTCCCCGTCAAAGGAGACCGTAGAAATATTGTTTATGTCTACCAACACGATCTTTGGCTCGGGGGTAAGGAGCAAATTCCCCACGCCAGCAAGATCTGGAATATGATGGGCCTCTATGATCATCTGTTTTATCTTGGCCACAAAATTTATGAGCTGTTCCCTGGCCTTTTGAAGCAAAGGAGCCAAGGACTGCTTTGTTTGGGATGCGTTCAAGGGGGACATTCGTCTAAATAGGTCTTCGATCATAAACTGATCCATAGGGGCCCAGGGGTCTAGAATTTCTCCTTCCACATAGGTCTGAAGACCACATAGAACTGTTTCGTATGTGCTGTTTGTTTTGTAATCTACCAGGAATTCTTCGGAGTGGGCCACAAAATCAGGAGAAAGATATCTTTGTATGAGTTTTACTCTCTGAATCTCTTTTTGGGCCTCTTGCAGGCTGGAAAATCTCGTCCTGAAGATGCGAAGCATTCTCACGGGTCGGGCCCTGGGATACCACATGATCCCCTCTTGGTCGATCCCTTCGACTTCTTTTTTTAGGTCCTCAGGACGTAGAACCTCCATAATATGGGAACGAAGTCCCATGCGATAATGTCTTCTGTAGCGGTAGATTCCGGGAGATCGGATGAAATTTAGCCCAATAACATCATTGTGGGTGAGTGATGGCTGTTCCCTGATGTCCATCACCTACATTTCCATACGGGCTTTCGTTTCTCCAGAAAGGCCTTTATCCCTTCTTCGGCATCTCTGTAACACAGAGGGCTGCAAACACCTCATTGGAATACTCCAGGGCCTTTCCGTATTCCATATCCGACATGCCGTAAAAGGCCCTCTTGCCCATTTGCAAGGCAAGGGGGCTTTTTTCCGCCAGCTTTCGGGCAAGCTCCATTGTGGCCTCTTCCAATTTCTCTGCCGGCACCACCTTATTAACTAGGCCCCATTGCTCTGCCTCATGGGCATCAATCACATCGCCTGTCAGCAGTAGCTCAAGGCACCGTTTCCTCCCAATGGATCTGGACATGGGTACAGCAGGTCCCATGCAGAAAAGCCCAACATTGATGGCAGTGGTCCCTATTTTTGTCCCCTCGGCTACTACCGCCAGATCACAGGCCGCAATGAGTCCTGCCCCGTTTGCCACGGCAAATCCATGGGCAGAGGCAATGACAGGCTTTTTCATATAGGCGATGACGTGTGACATCCTTTCCATCAGGGAGATCCACTCATAATACTCCCGCTGGGTCTTTCCAAAGTATTCCGACACATCAATCCCCGCGGAAAAGCCCTTACCGGCCCCTTTGATTACCACGACCCGGATATCTTCGTCATTGTCCAGGTTGATCAGCGCTTGATTAAGCTCGGTGGCAAGTTGGGTGTTGAAGGTGTTTAGTTGTTCAGGTCGGTTAAGGGTAATGATGCCTATCTGCTCCGAACGGTCAATAATTATGCTTTGCTCTGCCATTGTATACCTCCTGGAATATGGGTGTGTTAACCGTTTATCAACCGAACCAAGGCATGGTCAGAGAAGTAGTCGATGATATTCAGGCATCCATAGTCCTGGTGGATATTGAACATATTGGTCAGCTCCAATCCCAGTGCATGACACAGAATAACGCGGTTTACTGCCCCATGGGCTACGATGATAACCTGTGCCTTTATATGTTTTTTCAATATCTTGTTGAAACAGCTCATTACCCGGCGGCTGAGGTGTTCCACTGATTCCGCGCCCCCTGGCGGCGCGTAGTGGAGGAGATCCCTTCCCCTTTTTTCCAACTCGTCGGGGAATCTTTCCCTGATCTGTTGAAGCGTCATCCCCTCCCACTCACCAAAATACATCTCACGTAGGTCTTTCAGTGGATAAAGGGGGGCGTCGTGGTACCGGCAGATGATCTTGGCTCCTGCCACAGACCGCTTGAGGTCACTACAATACACAGCACAGACATCCACAAAGCGGAGCTGTTGGGCCAGCTTTTCCATTTGGAGATAACCAATCTCGGTCAAATCAATGTCTGTGTGGCCATAGATGGTAAAATTCTCAAAACCGTTTACCTGGCCGTGCCTTATCAAGTAAATCCTGGTATGTTCTGTCATAGGTTGCGATCATAATGGGGGTGGCCTTTCTTGTCAATTAATTTGGCCTTTATATCAGAGGCGCAATGGTGTATAAGCACATAACTTCTTTTGGTAAGGAGGCCATAAGAGCGCATTGGCAAAGAAAGACTGCTTCGGAATCCTAGACAGGGTATTTCCGGTAGGCGATCAGGGGCTACGGGAGGTGCCTCCCACATGCTTTCAGTGCCCTGAGCGGACCGAGTGCCTAAAGGCGGCCCTTGCCACCCAAGAGGGTGTGTCCTTTCGCATGGAGTTGCTTGATCGCCGATCTCCAAGAGGTTTTGTGGAAAGGCTCAAGAGATGGTCTGAACGGAAGGCCCTCAGCCGTTCTATGGAGCAGAGAAAGGATTCCAACCATGACCATTGAGATCAAATGTCCTTATTGTGGTTTTTCGAGGCATGTGCCCAAGGAAAAGATCCCTCCGAATGCCAAATGGGCTGTGTGTCCGCGGTGCAGGCAGCGATTTGAGTTTTACCAGGACATTCGTTTCGAGGAAGCTGGCCCTGAGGGCACGGAAAAGGGTCCCCGGCACCGCCAGGCCTCTCCATGGGAGAGGCGTGGGGAACTGGGGTTTTGGCAGGCTGCAAGCCAGACCTTTAAGGGTGTCATGTTCGCTCCGGATAAGCTTTTCAGCCAGCTTAGTTTTGAAGCAGGGAAAAAGGAGCCCCTTGCCTTTGGTCTGTTGGCGGGGTCCATAGGCAGTATGTTCGGGTTTTTTTGGCAGTTGGTTTTGGTTTCACTGGGGGTGGTGGCCTTTGGCCCTCCTATCCTGGGACACCTTGGGATGTGGTTCATTTTTCTTATGATGATCGTCATTGTGCCCATTTTGGTGCTTGTGGGGCTCTATGTGTATGCGGGTGTGCTTCACCTCCTGTTGCTGATTGTGAGGGGGGCGCAAAATGGCTTTGAGGCCACGTTTCGCGTCGTATGCTTTTCCCAGGCAACCCAGATTCTCGGGATTGTGCCCTTTTTAGGGGGATGGGTCGCGGGCATCTGGCAGTTGATTGTACAGATCGTAGGGCTTAAGGAGATCCATGAGACCTCCTATTTGCGGGTCATAATAGCATTTTTGATACCCGTGATTCTGGTGATATTGTTTGTACTGGCTGTGGTTATCCCCCTGGTGATTTATCTGGTGGGGAAGGCTGGAACAGGGCTCCCATGGCAATGGTAGTGTTGTATTTCCTGGTGGGAATGGGCCTTCTCTATTTCGGGTCCGAATGGATGGTGCGGGGAGCTTCGGGCCTGGCCCTGTCCTTCAACATAAGGCCTGTGATTGTGGGCCTTACGGTAGTGGCTTTTGCCACTTCGGCACCCGAACTTGTGGTGAGTCTTATTGCCGCCATAAAGGGATCAAGCGGTGTGTCGCTTGGGAACATACTTGGGAGCAATGTGGCCAATCTGGGGCTGGTGATGGGACTGAGCGCTGTGGCCAGCCCCTTATCCGTTGAACCGAATTTGCTGCGCCGTGAGATGCCCTTTATGCTCATGGTGACGTTCCTTTTTTGGATCTTGTGTATGGACGGCCGGATCGGGAGATTGGACGGTATCATCCTGGTGGGGTGCTTGGGGGCCTTCTTGACCATGAGTGTCCTTACAGCGAAAAGTCCAACCTCAAAAATTGTAGTCCGTGATAGGCTGGGGAAAAAAACAGGTATATGGTATCTGTTTCAATTGTCGGCAGGAACACTGGGATTGGTGGCGGGAGCCAATTGGATGGTTCGTTCCGCAATACTGATGGCTCGTGCCTTGGGGCTCAGCGAGGTTTTCATAGGGCTATCTATCGTGGCGGTAGGAACATCCTTGCCGGAGCTTGCAACATCGGTGGTGGCAGGCATTAAGGGCGAGTCGGATATTTCTATCGGCAATGTGGTGGGTAGCAATATATTTAATATATGCCTGGTAATAGGAACAGTGGGGTTGTTTCACCCCATGACCATTGAAAGCCGACTCCTGAGGTTCGAATTTCCGGCCCTAGTTGTTTTGTCGTGTATACTTTTTGTGTTTTCCAGTACTGGCAAACGCTTGAATAGGTTGGAGGGGTTGTTTTTTGTGTTGGGTTTTTGCCTCTTTGTTGCCATATCATTTTTATTCTCTAAAGGGGGACCATGATCTGAGAAAATGCATGTAAATGAAAGCCAAATAGACAACCCTAGGATATCGCCCCAAGTCCCACGACTAATCATTGCCTATCCAAGACAAGAATCATTAAATGTATTGGCTGCTATTTACCCTGAATCCTATTGGATAATGTTGGCTGGACGGGATAATTCCGGTCTGAACGATTTAGTGCACCAAGTTATGGAATAATGGCAAATACAATAAACTACAAGAAAGTCTTGAACCCGGCACAGTTGGAAGCGGTAATGACCCTGGAAGGCCCGGTTCTGGTGATCGCCGGGGCTGGAAGCGGAAAGACGAGAACCCTTGTTTACCGAGTGGCCCGGCTTGTGGAGACCGGTGTGGACCCGGAGTCCATCCTGCTTCTTACCTTTACCCGCAAGGCAGCCCAGGAGATGTTGGACAGGGCTGCCAGCCTTTCGGATCCGCGATGCCGGTTGGTCTCAGGGGGCACCTTCCACTCCCTTGCCCATCGCGTGTTGAGGAAATACCCGGACCTGGTGGGGTTTGAACGGACCTTCACCATCCTGGACCGCTCGGATATGGAGGAGATTCTACAGTCCTTGGTAAAGGAACTAAAGACCTCCAATAGCTGTACCAGGGTTCCCAAGAGGGGTACCTTGGCCAATATATTGAGCAAGGCGGCCAACTTGGAGATTCCCATTGAGGAGTTGATCACAAGGGAATATCCCCAGTTCATGGATTTTACTCCAATGGCCGTGAATCTATACAAGATATATTCCAGGTATAAGAAGCAAAACCAGTTGATGGACTACGATGACCTTATACTAAATTTGAGGATGCTTCTTGCCACAAACAAGGTGCTTCGGGATCAGCTTTCAGAGCAATACTGCTACATTATGGTGGATGAGTACCAGGACACCAATAAGATCCAAGCAGACATCGTAAGATGGCTGGCCCACCAACACCATAATGTAATGGTAGTGGGGGATGACTCCCAGTCCATTTACTCGTTCCGGGGCGCCAATTACAGAAACATGTTTGACTTCCCCAATCTTTTCCCTGGCACAAAGGTGATCAAACTTGAGGAAAATTATCGGTCAACCCAACCCATTTTGACCTTTACCAATGCCTTGATGGACAGGGCGGAACAAAGATATACCAAGTGCCTGTTTACCAGACGGGAGGGTGGAGCGCTTCCACGGCTGGTAAGTACACGCACAGAGCCGGAGCAGGCATTGTTCGTGTGCAGGGAAATAAAGGAGAGGCTGAGCCGAGGCTTTGGCCTTAAGGACATTGCTGTGCTATTTAGGGCAGCCTACCATTCCTTTGAACTGGAGCTGGAGCTCGCAAGGCAGAGTATCCGGTACATCAAGGTGGGCGGTTTCAAGTTCATGGAGTCGGCCCATATTAAGGATCTGCTGGCCCATTTCAGAGTGATTTTGAACCCGGACGACCTAGTGAGCTGGGGGCGAATCCTGCGCCTTGTGCATAATATCGGGCAGGCCAAGAGTGAGTCCATTATCAGATGGATGAAAGAAAAATCAGTGGCCCCAGGGGCCATAGGGCAGTGGCCCGGCGCAGGCAGGGCTGAGCAGGGGCTAAAGGCCCTCTCTGAGCTGCTTTCTGTCTTGGATAAAGGGAATTGCGCCCCAAAGACGGCCGTGGAAAAGACCCTGGAGTATTACAGGCCCGTTTTGGAGGAAAGGTACGACGATTATCCAAAGCGGGAGAGGGAGCTGGAGCAGCTCATCCTTATGGCCAGCAGGTACAAGAGCTTGGGGAGTTTCCTGGATGACCTGGTGCTAGAGCCTCCCACCAGCGTGGCAGATATGGACCCCGGGGCGAGGGGAGAGGCACTCACCCTGTCAACGGTGCATTCGGCAAAGGGCCTGGAGTGGCCCGTGGTCTTTATCATTTGGGTGATGGATGGGCGGTTCCCTTCTTCCAAGGCCTACGGTGATCCCCTTGCACTGGAGGAAGAACGCAGGCTCATGTATGTGGCCGCCACAAGGGCAAAGGACGAGCTGATTCTTTGCTATCCAGCCCAGGAGGCAGCCCCTTCATGGCAATTGGGATGGGCCGGTTCTCAGGGGGGACTTTCCTGCTTTATACGGGATCTGCCCTTCAGCGTGCTTGCCCATGAGGTCAGTGGAATGCCCCAGAGGCAGCAGGCAAATAGTGTTGATGATATTCCTGGGGATTCGGAATTTTCGCCAGGCGACAGGGTGAATCATCCAGCCTTTGGTGCAGGGGTGATCTCTCGGCTGGTGGGACAGGACAAGGTGGAGGTGCTCTTCAGGAATGTGGGCCGCAAATTGCTCCATCTGGCCTATACCACATTAGATAAGGTATGAGGGAGCCCTTCCTTCGAGGCCTTTCACATAGAAGGTAACAGCAAGTAACAGAAAGGCACAGGCCCTAAACACACGGCACGGAGATTGACGAATACGGCACATCAGGCGCAGGGGGAAAGTTAGCACATCCATGAAACAATTCAAGACCTATGAAGAGGCGGTCCGTTATCTCTATGGACTCCAAAAGTACGGTATAAAATTCGGTCTTTCAAAGACGGAGAACCTTCTGGCTGCTGTTGGCAACCCTCACAAGGGGAGGGCATATGTCCATATTGCAGGAACAAACGGCAAGGGCTCCATTGCTGCATTCCTCAGCTCCATTTTAAGCGAGGCGGGCTTTCGGGTGGGGCTGTATAGTTCGCCCCATCTGGTGCGGTTCACAGAGCGATTCAGAATCAATGGAGAGGAGATCAGCAAGGATGAGGTGATCACCCTGGTCAATACGTTGATGGGCGCCATTGTCCAAGAGGAGCCTCCTACATTTTTCGAGGCCACAACGGCAATGGCCCTGACCTATTTTGCCAGACAGGACACGGATATCGCCATTATGGAGGTGGGGATGGGGGGAAGGCTTGATGCCACCAATGTGATCCGTCCCCTGATCACAGTGATCTCCAATATTGCCATGGACCATCAGATGTTTTTGGGCAATAACCTCTGTGATATTGCCCGGGAAAAGGCGGGAATTATCAAATCACACGTGCCTCTGGTGACCGGCGTAAAACAGGGCAAGGTGGTGGAAGTGTTGAGGGAGATCTGCCGGGAGGCAAGCGCGCCCATGGTACGCCTTGGTGAGCAGGTAAGATTCCAATACCGGGATTCAAGGTTTTTCTATTATGGTCAAGGTTTGCGATTAAAGGGATTGGAACTGGGGTTGAAGGGCCGGTTTCAGGCCCGGAATGCGGCCATAGCCCTAGCTGTCACAGAGCAACTGGGGCATAAGGGGTTTTCCGTGGGCCATGAGGCCATGGTAAAAGGACTGAGAAAGGCGTGGTGGCCCGGCCGAATGCACATTGCCTCCACACAACCCCTGATTTTGCTAGACGGCGCCCATAACCCTGAGGCCATGGGGACCCTGGCTGCAGCCGTAAAAAGGGAGTTTACCTATGGCCGGCTGATTCTTGTCGTCGGGGTTATGGAAGACAAGGAGATTGGACAAATCCTGAAACAAATCGTCCCAATGGCCCATCACGTTATCTACACAAGGCCTAGGTACTCCAGGGCAGCCACTCCGGAGAGGCTTTTTGACTATGGCAAAAACATGCACAAGTCCGCCGAAATTGTGCCTTTCCTGGACGAAGCCATAACAAAGGCGAAGCATATGGCCCAGGGAAATGACCTGATCCTTATATGCGGTTCTCTTTTTACAGTGGGTGAGGCCATGAGCCATTTGGACCCTGTCAACTACAGGCCCGAGGAACTCTAGATGCCACACAACAGGTCCAAGATATTCATTATGGCCGTGATCCTGGTGATATCGCTTGTGGCGGGCCAGATAATGGGAAGGAATCAGACCGAGTGCTCGGACCTTTTGAGAGACCTTGCTCAGCCAAAAGCCAAGGAGACACCTTGGCAGATACAGGCAAGCCGACTTGAGTATAAGGAAAAGCAAGGGCTTTATGTGGCCGAAGGGGACGTGGTCATTAAGAAGGGTGGGCAGGTCCTTAAGGCCCAAAGGGCCGTGTATGATAGGCGGAGCGGTATTGCAAAGGTGTGGGGCAATGTCCGGTTTGAAAGCCAGGGCGATGTGCTTAGTGGGGAGCGGGGCGTCTTTTATTTGAAAGAGCAGACCGGCAGGATCGAGAAAGGCCATATCTTCCTTCGTGAGAACAACCTGCACGTCACCGGGCGGAGCATGGAGCGCCTCTCTGAGAACACCTACCGAGTAAAGGATTGTAGGATCACCACATGCGACGGCCCAAGGCCCGCATGGTCCATCACCGCCTCAGAGGTTAAGGTGACGGTGGAAGGCTATGGTACTGCCAAGCATGCAGCCTTTAGGGTAAAGGATTTCCCGGTCTTTTATTTGCCCTATTTTATATTTCCGGCCAAGACAAAACGTCAGACAGGGCTGTTGCCGCCAAGGTTCGGTTATTCAGGTAGAAACGGGGCTGATCTGGAGATTCCCTTTTTTTGGGCCATTTCAGATCAGACAGATGTCACCTTTTATCAGCGCTACATGAGCAAGCGGGGATATATGCAGGGCCTTGAGTTTCGTTATGTGATGGAAGACCGCTCCAGGGGGACTGTCTTGCTGGATGGCATTCGAGACAGGAAAGACAAGGATCTCAATGACCCTGATGATGTGGAGCTCAGCCCTTTTGATCGCACAAACACAGGGCGCTATTGGGTAAGGGGAAGGGCCGATCAGAACCTGCCATGGGGGATTCAGGCAAGGGCGGATCTGGATTATGTAAGTGACCAGGACTACCTTAGGGAGTTTACAGGCGGGCTTTTCGGCTACGAGGCCAGGCCTGATTTGGAAGAGAAATGGGGCAGGCCGCTGGAGGAGAGGCTTTCGCCCCTTAGAACCTCCACATTGCTTGTGGGTCGTCTATGGGAAGATACGAGCCTCCAGGCAAGCTCAAGCTATCATGAAAGGCCAGAGAACCCCTCACCGGATGACACGCCACAGCCCCTCTTTGGGCTTCATTTTGCTAAACTTACAGAGGGTCTTGGGCGTTTTCCCCTCTACATGTCCATGGAAACAGACTACGAACATGTATGGCGGGATTATGGGGAAAAGGGCCATGAGGTTAGAATAACCCCGGAGTTTCGGTTGCCCCTCCGTCTTGGCCATTACTTGGAGATGGAGCCTTCCCTGTGTTTCAGGTACGATGGGCGATGGGTTGAGGAAGATAGGGATAAAACGGATGATGGTTGGCAGAGGGATTATCAGGCGGACATGAGATTGTCTTCGAGGCTGGAAAGGGTCTTTGACGTGTCAACAGGCCATATCACCAAGTTAAGGCACACCATATGGCCTACCCTGACCTATACGTTTCATGCCCTTCAAGAGGGGGGCAAGGGGGAGGCCTGGTTTGATCCTGCGGCGGACAAGGGAAAGGTGAATAGGCTTACCCTGTCTGTGGAAAATCACCTGGATGCAAGACGTGAAACCAAGCAAGGGGGGGTGACATACCAGAGGTGGGCCTCCTTGACCCTGTCTCAGTCATATAATATTGATGAGGTGCGAAGGGCCTCAGAGCCAGGGGTGAAGAGAAGACCCTTTGACCCACTCAGCATATCTTTCACGCTCAAGCCCCTAAAACCGCTGGATATCTATTGGACTGCCCAGTGGGATCATTATGCACACGATTTCACCAGCAATGACCTGTCTGCAGAACTCTGGATGGAGCGGGGCGGGGGCCGCAGGGATCACTATAAGATGGAATATCAGACCGCAAAGGGCCAATACAGAAACTTGAACCTTTCCGTGGATGTGGGCCTTGTATATGGGTTTTCCGTGGGTGGCTCGCTACAAAAGGATTTCTACGCAGATCAAGATATTTCAACCAGTGGATGGGTAAACTACCAATCCCAGTGTTGGGGTGTGAAGCTGGTTGCTGAAAGGGAAAATGATGATACCCGTTTCATGGTCTTCTTTGAGCTTAAGGGATTAGGGGAAATCCGCACTTGGTAAGATTGTTTTTGTGCTCTTAGGACCTTGGCTTTTCCTTTACATGGGCCAACCGATCCAGCAGAAGGACCACAAGGCAACCGAGGGCCATTAACCCCATGGCCAAAGCGGTATGATGGTTCAGGGCTCTGGGAAATACATTCTCTTGAATAAGTTGGCCGTGGGTGCGGCCCAAGCTTTCAACCGTTTCCTTCCATGGCCATATCTTCCTCAAGGACCCCAGCATGAACCCTGTGAGCAGCGCCACGGTGAGATCATGGTGATGGGTAAAGAACCAGTTCAACACCCGGGAAAATAGCACAATACCCACACAGGCCCCTGCTGCCACCAGAAACAGCACAGTGAATTCCCGATTGTTCAGGGCCTGGAGTACCATCTGATATTTGCCCAGCAGTACCAAGATAAACGCACCGGATATACCGGGAAGAATCATGGCGCATATTGCCACGGCGCCACTCAGGAAGAGGTACCAGGGGGCATCGGGGGTCTTGGTGGGGATAAGCCCCACTACCCAGAATGCTGCCGCGGCACCAAGGCCGGCAAAGACCAGGAGCCTCAGATCCCACTGTTTGACCCTTCGGCTTACAGTGAACACAGAGGCACTGATGAGGCCAAAAAAGAAGGACCAGATCAGGACAGGCCTATTTTCGAGCAACCAGGCAAGCACCCGGGCCAGGGAAAGGATGGCAATGGCGATGCCAGCACCAACGGCCAGCAAGAATTCCCAATGGAACCTCTTGGAAAACTCCCTGAATCGCAATCTTGCAAGGAGCTTCAAGCACGGCAGGTCCAGGGACCGTATGGAATAGATGAGCTCCTCATAAATGCCCAGGATAAAGGCCATGGTGCCACCTGATACCCCGGGGATTACATCTGATGCCCCCATACACAGCCCTTTTAGGGACAGAACCAGATACTGAACAAGAGATCTGGGTGTTTTTAGGTGTTTATTCATCCTGACCTTTCGTATGTTGATAGTTATTGCCCTGAGGAGGCAATGTACGGGAATTTGGGTTGACCTTCAAGAAAAACATGAAACCAAATTGACCCAAGACCAAGTAGCCACTGGGTTATCCATTTTGAACCTGAAATAGCTTCATCAGACATTCAACCACAACGTGCAAAGCGACCTCCACGTATTCTGGTGCTTCTTGAGGCATTTGATGCAATTGAGTATTTGGCCTTGATTTCATGGGATGAAAAGGTAAATAATTAGTAAAATTTATATAACGCCTTGAATCTTGCCGCTGGTGAGGTTGATATTGACTTCCCTCCAACAAAAGGAGATGAATCATGTCAAAGGCCCGCCCCTTAAATCCGTTTCTTTACCTTCTCATTTTTCTGTTCTGCTTCTTGCTCCCCTTAAGGGAGGCAGCCGGAGGAGATGGTGAATTAAACAAGGCTCTGCGTATCAACCCCTTTGAGCTTGTAAGGTGCAGGCTAGCACCGGGAACGGTATTCCAGATCCGGATCCATAAGGATCTCCTGAGACAGGCCAAGCTTGCCCAAGATTTGGGGACCCCCCAGTTCATCGACCATATCCAAGGGATCCATATAGCCTATGAAGCGGCGCGGTTTACCTGGGGAATGAATTTTCCCAGAAGATCGGGGAAAGCCACTTGGAAGAAATCAAGGCAAAGAGGACTGCCATAGAGGAACATGCCAAGAAGAAAAACAAGCCGATTTCCAGTGCCCGGGACATCAAGGCCCTTGGGATAACCGAGGTGGATGAATTGATCAGTCTGCTCAAGCGAATGTATTCCTAGCAGAAATGGGGGTCAAAATGAAAAAAGTATCTTTGTTTTGGGAATTTCTTTGATGTTTTTCCTTTCTGCCTGCGCCCAGGTGCCCAAGGAGTCTGTCGAGCTTTCAGTGACCGTGGGGCGTGATTTGGCCGAGGTTCACCGGGCCCACCGTGAGCTTGCCATCAAGTATTTCGATTGTGTGAAGAAAGATATCAACGAATTCATCGACGAAGTCTATCGGCCTTATATGATTCAGAAGACAATGGCAGATTTCAGGTTGCTTCAGAGAATACAGAGGGCAGTAGAAAGGGGTGATGAAACAAGGGCCTTCAACATTATGAAGCTTTTTGTCAGCCTACTTTCAGAACAAATCGAAAATTATAGGAAGGAACTCCTCCAGAATATCTCAAAACAGGAATCTGAGGTTCTTTTGGCCATAGATGACTCATACCAGAAAATCCAAATGCCAATGCTATTGTCACAGGTCATTTGGCGTCAATTCGGAAGGTCCATGATACCCAGGCCGAGCTACTCAGCCGCACAAAGCTGGAAGGATTACGGGAAGAGATTGCGGGCAGGGCCGGGGAATTTTCTGATAAGATCTCAGAGATAATTTTAAAGGCTAGAAAGGCTAATGAAACTATAGACAAGGTTGAAGATCGTATGAAGGCCATAAAGGAATTGGCAGCCGAATTAAAGAATGCATCTTGGGGAAAGTGATATTTTCAGAGAAGGGGGGTGGGTATAGTGAATGATGAGAGCCTAAGGGATTTGGAAGAGGAGCTTAGGGAGATTCTGCGGAAGAACCATGAGGCATTTGTGGGCAGGTACGCAGAGGAAATAAATGAGCTTTTGGGCCTTTCCCGGACAGAGATCGATGCCATTGTGCCCGGCACCACTGATCTGGAGGTTTATGATCAATTAGTTACAGTGGTGAAGG
>Ga0164310_10000789_pt1 | contig 17311 bp, 22 predicted proteins | sample GuaBasSedimGuay1_FD_121795 | JGI IMG/M metagenome (GOLD analysis project Ga0164310, IMG submission 121795) | Subseafloor sediment microbial communities from Guaymas Basin, Gulf of California, Mexico - Guay1, Core 4569-9, 0-3 cm | ecosystem: Environmental > Aquatic > Marine > Hydrothermal vents... | reverse complement strand
GTTTTATATCAAAACTTTGTGATGCAACTTTATTTGCTGCACTTTCTACAGATTCGGTAATTGCACGATAGGTATAAGTAGCTCCTGTTACACCATCAACAAGTTCTGTAAATGGAATAGTGTCATATACACTTCGTTGAACAAGTTTTTTAAGTAAGCCTTTGTTCAAAACTTTTTGAAAAAAGGATGGAGTTTCAAAGAAAAATAAGTGAACTTAAAATAAAAAGAGCGAAAAAAGAGGCTATTTTGGATAATCTTAAGATTGAAAAAAACGAATTCAAGCACATTAAAAAATTTTATAACGAACCTGTTGACGAACTTAGAAATAAGATAAGGGCAATAATAAGTGAGATAAATAAAATAGGGCCTGTAAATCTGCGGGCAATAGAAGAATATAAAATTGCTGATGTTGAGTTTGGAGAACTAAAACTAAAATTAGATAAACTATTAGACGAAAAGGGAGCTATCCTAAAAACTGCTGAAGAGATAGAATCGAAAAGAAAAGGCAGATTCATGGAAACACTGAAAAAAATAGAAAAAAATTTTTCAGTTATTTATAAAGATTTGACTGGTGGCGAAGGCGTATTAAAACTGGAGGAGAGAGAAAACATAGATTCTGGTCTTGTAATAGAGGCAATACCAAAAGGAAAAAGCCTGGTAAATATAGATCTCATGTCTGGCGGCGAGAAAGCAATAACAGCATTGGCATTTCTATTTGCAATACAGCAATATAAATCTGCACCATTTTATGTGCTTGATGAAGTAGACGCATCTCTGGATAAAGCAAATACAAAAAAAATTAATAACCTTATAAAAAAATATTCAAAAAACATGCAATTTATAGTTATAACCCACAATGAAACAACATTGGCAGTTGCCGATAAATTATTTGGCGTTTCTATGCAGGATGGCGTGTCAAAAATACTTGCGATAAAGATGCCTGAAAAATAGCATCGTCGCCGAAGTAAATTAATCAGGTGTTAAAGTGATAAAGGAACAGGAGCTTGTAAAAAATATAATAATAAGTTCAGACTGGGAAGAAGTCATAACAAATATAGTTATAGACGAGAATATGGACCCATGGTCAATAGATATAATAAAATTAACTGACGCATTTGTAACATATCTGAATACACTAAAATTTTTTGACTTTAGAATACCTGCTAGATTTATTTTGGTAGCTGCAATTTTGCTTCGTATGAAGTGTGATATATTATTGGAAGAGGAGAAAGAAAGAAGAGAGGAGAAAGAAATAACTCCTCTGGAAATAAGCCATATAAAATCTTTGGAAGCTCCGATAAAGCGGGTGCCAAAAAGAAAAGTAAAAATTACAGAGCTTGTACAGGCCTTGCAGAAGGCATTTGCATTTAAAGAAAAGAAAAAAATGAAAAAGATAAAACTTAAAAGAACTTTTGAAACGATTATAAAAAATGAGGAGGATATAGAAAAAAGAACGGATAATTTAATGAAAAAAATAAATAGCTATACAGATGAAAAAATAGCATTTTCCAGTTTGGTTGGTACCTGGACACGAAAAAATATTATTTATGTTTTTCTTCCACTCTTACACCTCTTAAATGCAAAAAAGATATTTTATCTTCAGGAGAGATTTTTTGATGAGATATTTATTTTTACAAAAAAACCCGGTGGTTAAATGAATAAATTAGCACTGCTTGAAGCCTGTTTATTTACAGCAGAGGAACCGTGCAGTATAAAGCAGCTGAGTAGGATATTGAAGACATCTGAAGAAGAAATTAAGTGGTTACTAAATGATTTAAAAGAATTGTATGCAAACGAAGAAAGAGGAATAAAACTAAGCAATATTGGCGGGTACAAGTTAGTAGTTAAGGATGAATACCTCGAAAAGGTTTCTAGGCTTACCAGCCACGCAGATATGTCAAGAGGGGTATTGCGCGTGTTGTCTATAATATCTTATTATGAACCTATAAAACAATCGGAAATTGTCAAAGTTATCGGAAATAGAACATATGAATATATAAAAGAATTGGAAAGGAGGGGATTTATAAAAACAGAAAAAAAGTCTAGAACAAAAATCATTACAACAACCCCAAATTTTGAAAAATATTTTGGGCTTAAAAAACAAATTATAAAAAAGGTGATAAAAAGTGCAAAGAGCGATGACAAGCCTGGACCTGAAATTCATAATAAAGGAGATGAAATTTCTAGAAGGGGCCAGAGTTGAAAAAATTTATCAAGACACCGTAACAAAGAAGGACAGAAATCTAAGAATAAAAGTTTATGTAAGAAAAATTGGCTCATTTGAAATATTTGCATCTTCTGGCAGGTTTCATATTACAAAACAAATCAGAGAAGGAAGAGAAAAACCGACAGAATTCTCTATGTTTCTCAGAAAGAGATTAAAAAATAAGCGCATAAGAGAGATAAGGCAATATGATTTTGAACGGATAGCTGAAATTATATTTGATGATTACATTTTAATTATCGAACTTTTTCATAATGGCAATTTTATTTTTGTAGATAAATCATATAAAATCATAAAAGCATTTGAATATCAAAAATGGTCAGATAGAATTATTGCTCCAAACATAATATATGAACATCCAAAAACCAATATGTTTGAAGATGATTATAATAAATTTAAAAGAATTATATACGCCTCACCGAGAGATGTATTATCCTTTCTTGTGAGACTGGGATTTGGGTCATTGTATGCAGAAGAACTCCTGAATAAGAGTGCAATCGATAAAGAGATAATGTGTCAAGCACTTGAAGAAGAAAAGGTTAAAATTTTATTTGACGAAATAAAGAGACTGATGACAAAAAACGCAGAACCAAAAATTGTAATAGAAAATAATAAAATTATAGACGCAATTCCATTTATGCTTTGTGTATATGAAGGAAAGCAAATACAAGAGGTGGCTAGCTTTAATCAGGCCATCGATAGCTATTATGGATTAGAAAAAACCGACAATCGTGAAGAAGAGCGAGATAAAAAAAGGGAAATGATTATAAAACAACATAAAGAGGCGATAAAAAAACTAGAAAAAAAACAAAAAGAAAAAAAAGCTAAAGCAGATTTGATATACAAAAATTATGGCCTTGTTAGCGATATTCTAAATTTAATTAATAAAGCAAGACAAAAATATAGCTGGAACGAAATAAAACAGATAATAGAAAAAGAAGATAGCATAGAAGCAAATTCTATTGTAGAGATAAGAGAACACGACGGCATAATTGTGGTAGATTTAAATGGAAAGAATGTGGAGCTTGACATAACAAAATCTGTTGAAGAAAATGCTGCTATGCTATATGAAAAATCAAAGCATGCAAGAAAAAAACAGAAAAAAACAGAAAAAAGCCTAGCGTCACCTGAAAAGATTTTGTCTAAACTACAAAATGATTTTATCCCAAAAATAAAGGAGCGAAAAAAACAAAAACGATGGTATGAAAGATTTAGATATTTTTGGACGTCGGATGGATTTCTAGTTGTTGCGGGAAAAGATGCGGATACAAATGAGCAGTTGATTAAAAAGCATGTAGAACCCACAGATATCGTTTTACACGCTGAAATACAAGGAGCTCCGTTTGTAGTTATAAAATCCAGAATAGACGCAAGAATAAAGGAAATAAAAGAGATAACACCTGTTGCTATAAGAGAGGCGTCAGAATTTGGTGCATCATATTCAAAAGCGTGGCAAATGGGGCTCGGTAATGTTGATATGTATTGGATAAGACCGAATCAAGTAAAAAAAGTTCCTGGCCTTCCTAAAGGCTCTTTTCAGATACAGGGGGAGAGAAATTACCTGAAAAAAACGCCATTAAAGATAGCAATAGGTTTTAACATAAAAAACAAAAAACTTGAATATGGACCTTCCCAGGCCATAAGAAGCAGATGTAAATACATGACAACAATAAAGCCGGGCGACACATCTGCAACAGAACTTGCCAGACGCATAAAAGAAGACTTTATCAGCAAGGCTGTTACAGAAGAAGAGGCTAATCTTTTGAAATCTATAAATTTGAATGATATAGAGAAATTAATTCCATCCAGAAAGGGAAGCTTTATTCTCAGCTGAGGCCACATTTATGAAATCCGAAACTGCAACATTCTATTTGTTTAAATAGCCAACGAATCGTGTAAATAAGCTGCTTTTGCTATAAAATTAATGTGTTTAGTTACAAAAAAATATACCTCTCTTACTTTTACAAACTAACCATTTTATTTGGTTTGCTTTTCAACGATTTTAATTATGTCTTTATGAACTTCTTCTATCGACCTGTTGCCGTCTATTAGAAACGTGTTTGGAAAATAATTTTTTAAAGAAAGATATGCTTTCCTTATTTTATTTAGTTTTTCCTCCTCCTCAAACAATTCTGCGTGAAATCTGGACTTAGTAATTCGTTGAAGACAAATTTTTGGCAAAACATCTAAAATGAATGTTATATCCGGAGCTGGAAACTTCGAGTTAATCTCTTTTAAAAATTGCATATCAACGTCCAAAGAGCCAAATGCCAGCGTAGACAATATGTATCTGTCACATATAACTATCTTTCCATTATTAATAGCTGGATTAATCTGTTTATCCAAATGGTGTGAACGGTCTGCAGCAAATAAAAGTTGCAGAGCTAAAGGAGTTGTTTTCCATTCATGCCGCAAACCGGCCTTTATTAAGCCACCTATTAAACCGTTTGTCTGTTCCTTTGTCAAAACTGTCTTTTTGCCTTTTTTTGAAAAATAGTCATAAAGCAAACCCGACTGTGTCGATATCCCAGAACCGTCCAGACCCTCAAATACTATAAATTTTCCAAGCATAAAATCACCTGATTAGAATAGCTGTGAAGGTTTAAATTAATATTTCTTGTATGCTTTCCAATCATCGTCTACTTTTTCTTGTATTTTTTTTATATCTTCGTCCTTTAGATGCTTAAACCTGCCCTGCAGACTAAGATAGTCTTTAACTGGCTTTCTTTCCGATGGTGTGACATTTATTTTAATTTTTCCATTCTCTATTTCGCATAAAATCCACATACCTGTTTCAACAGCAAGCCGTGCTACACGTATAGTTTCAGAGCTGTCAAATCGCCAAGAAATTGGGCATGGCGCAAGTATATGTATGAATTTCGGGCCTTTGATTGTCAACGCCTTTTTCACTTTTCTTTCTAAGTCATCTGGGTATGCCAAAGAAGCGGTGGCAACATATGGAACTTTTTGTGCAGCAAGCATCTGCACAATCGGCTTTTTAAATGTTTTATTTCCAATAGAAAATTTGCCAGGAGGGCTGGTAGTTGTAGCTGCACCATAGGGAGTAGCTGAACTTCTTTGCAAACCAGTATTTGCGTAACATTCATTATCATAGCATATATACAAGACATTATGCCCCCTGTCAATCATTCCTGATAAAGACTGCAATCCAATATCAAATGTTCCACCATCTCCGGCAATTGCCACAACATGTGTGTCTTTTCCCATTTTTTTCAACGCAGACTCAACACCAGAAGCAACAGCTCCGGTACATTCAAAGGCTGTATGTATGTAGGGAACATTCCAAGAGCTTAATGGATATTGTGTTGTGGTTACTTCAAGACAACTTGTTCCATTCACAACAATAACATTATCTCCAACTGCTTCTAAAATTCTTCTTACAGCTAAAGATGCTGGACAACCTGCGCATGACCTCGTACCAAACGAAAGTAATTTTTTCATAATATCACTTTTTTAGCTGGGAACCGACCCAATGAATATTTTCTTCTTCTTTTCTTATGGTCTCAAAGATTTTGACTATATCCTCTATCTGAATATCTCTTCCACCCAGACCTCCTATAAAATTAGAAACTGGCTTATCTACAAATGTCTTAACATCTGCCCACAACGCTCCTCCGATTCCAAAGGAAATGTCCTTCTCAAGCACACCCAGAGCTTTTAGATTTTTAGTTAAATCTATTATTTCTTTATTTGGGAACGGTCTATATGTCTTTATACGTATTAGTCCGATATCAGATATTTTTTTCTCATCCAAAATATGCTTAATTGTTCCACATACAGAGCCCATAGAAATTATTGCATAATCTGCAGATTCCATATTATAAGTTTCTACCAACCCGTCTCCATATATTCTGCTAAATTTTTTGTTGAACTCGCTATTCTCATTTTTTATCACATCTTTAGCGCTAAGCAAAGCCCTATGCTGTTGTTCCTTGAACTCCTGAAATGCTTTTGGACCTGCCATCATACCTTGTGTTATTGGGTTTTTTGGGTCCAAAACAACCTTTGGTTTATAGTCGCCAAGATATCCAGCTACAGTGTCTGGAATATCAACAGGCTCGTAGGTATGAGACAAATAAAACCCGTCTATGCAAACCATGACAGGCAGGTGGATTGTTTCCGCAATTTTATAAGCTTGTATAGTGGTATCTAACGCTTCTTGGCTTGATTCGACAAACAACTGGACCCAACCAGAATTACGAACAGCCATTGCATCAAGCCAGTCATTCCATATACTAAGTGGGCTAGAAACTGATCTGTTCGCAACGTTCATAACTATTGGTAGTCTCATGCCAGAAGCAACATGCAGCATTTCGTGCATCAATATCAGGCCCTGGGAAGCTGTTGCTGTATATGTTCTAACACCTGTTGCCTGAGCACCTATGCATGCAGACATAGCTGAATGCTCCGATTCAACACATAAAAACTCACTATCCAATTCTCCGTCAGCAACCATCTTGCTCAATCGTTCAACTATATGTGTTTGCGGTGTTATGGGATAGGCGGCAATTACCTTTGGTGCACATAATCGGACAGCCTCTGCTACTGCGTGGCTTCCTTCTATGACCTTTTTCATATAAAATCACCGCTTCAACTTATTTTTCAACTTCTTTTTCTATAGCCTTAAATGGGCATTCTTTCAAACATATCAAACATCCTTTGCAATAATCATAATTTATCTCTGCCTTTTTTTTCCCATTTTTTTCAACAATCTTTATAGCTCCTTCAGGACAGAATTTTGTACATGTTCCGCAACCAACACATCTATCAGTCACAATCGGCTTAAAAGTTCTCCACGATCCTGTCTTATTTTTAACAGACGTTCCTGGCTCAGCCCAGGCACCTTCGTTAAATTTCTTATCCATAAAACACACCTAATTAGTGGAATCATAAACTTTTTGCAGAACCTCAATATTTTTGTCAGCCAATTCTCCAGAAAATTTTTCCTTTATAGCATCTTTTAATGCATTTAAACTTACCAGACTTGTCTTCTTTGACAGCGCGCCAAGTACTGCTGTATTTACAATTGGTTTTCCTATTATATCCAATGCTATCTGGGTGGCGTCAACATATATAATCTTGTATTTTTTTTCAAGTTCTGTGTATTTTTCTTTAGAGTTCAGAATGATGATTCCGCTATTTTTCAATCCATTTAACGTATCCGGCAAATTAAGCAATGATGGATCCAAGATGATTATATAATCCGGCATATAGACATGTGTCCTCAGTTTTATTTCTTTATCGTCTATTCTGCAGAATGCCATTGCTGGTGCTCCTCTTCTCTCGACCCCAAAATGAGGAAAAGCCTGTGAATATCTTCCGTCTTTAAAAGCAGCTATTGCCAAAATCTCGGAAGTTGTCACAGCGCCTTGCCCGCCCCTTCCGTTTATGCGTATTTCAATCATTTTACCACGGTGTATTAGTATGGTCTTGTAATAGAGATATTTAGGGAAAATATTATATTTATAGTTTTTGTTTCAGATTCGTCAATTATTATTGGCTGATTATAATTTAAGTGTTAATTATAAACTTTAATTAGTTTTCCTTTATCTTTATTTTATGAAAACAGTTGCAGTTATGCCGGCCTACAACGAAGAAAAAACAATATATGAAATGGTAAAAAAGACAAAGCAGTATGTTAATAAGATTATAGTTGTAGATGACGGCTCATCTGATAACACAGCAAAATTGGCCAAACTGGCAGGAGCAGTCGTAATAAGACATAAAAAAAATATGGGCCTCGGCTCAGCTATAAGAACTGGTCTGGAAAGGGCCAGAAAATTTGGAGCTGATATTACAATAACACTAGATGCAGATGGTCAACATAACCCAAAAGATATTAAAAAATTTATAGAAAAAATAAACCAAGGATATGATTTTGTTCTCGGCAAGCGCAATTTGTCAAAATACCCGTTTTATAAAAAGTTAGGTAATCTTTCATTATCGTTTATGATCAATCTTATTTCAGGAACAGCTCTTTTGGACACAGAGTCTGGGTATCGGGCATTTTCTAAAAATTGCTTAAAAAAAATAAAACTTCAGGCGAAAAAATATGAAATAGCTGCAGATATAATATTTCAAATCGGAAAATATAACCTAAGGGCGTGCAATGTTAACCTAAGCCCATCTATATACAGAAGAGGAAGAGGCGTAACAATATTTGATGGCTTTAAGAATTTTTTCTACCTGTTAAGGAGAAGAAAAAGGAATATTAAGGAATATCTTAAAGACTTCAAATATGTTGTAATACATGCAGCAAGAAGTATGATTAAATGGTTAATTGAGTAATGTTAGAGGATTAAGCAAAACCCGAAATGATTCAGAGCAAGTAAAGCAAAGCCTTAATTTAATGAAGTGTGCTAAGCATAATCTTTAATGGAGTATTGTGGGTTTTTAGAGGTTTATTATTTAGACAGCTGCCGTGCAACTAAATTATAATTCCCTGAATATCTGTTTTATTCCATTTTCCAAAGAAATTTTAACATCAAATCCAGCTTGTCGCAAGGCGGAAATATCTGCTACACTTCTTCTAATGTCTGCCTGTCTTGCCTTTATGTATTCTTTCTCTAGTTTTTTGCAGCTTATTTTCTCTATAATTTTAACAAGCTTATTAATAGACGTCTCTTTTCCAGTCCCAATGTTATAAACGCCCGGCTTATCTGATAAAAATAAAGCTGCACCAACAACGTCATTGACATGAATAAAATCTCTTGTTTGTTTTCCATCCCCCTCTATAAAGACCTTTTTATTATTTTTTGCAGCTTCGATAAACTTTTTTATAACGCCGCCACAACCAATGCCATACACGTTGAATGGTCTTAAGATGGATAAAGAAAAATATTTTTTATATTTTAGGCATTCTTCTTCTGCCTTTAATTTTGACAAGCCATAATTATTTATTGGCTTTTTTATTGCATTTTCTTTTATTGGATTATCCTGCAACCCGTAAACAGCTGCGCTGCTGAAAAATACAAAATTTTTTATTTTGGTTTTCAACGCATACGTTAGCACGTGCTTGGTCCCTTCTACATTTATAGAATAATTCTCCTCCGGGTATGCTTCAGCAAAAGGGACAGAAATCTGGGCAGCAAGATGATAAATTGTGTTTACGCGAGGCAAATCTATCTTATCTCTTATGTCCCCCTTAATAAATTCAGCTCCTCTAAACCGTGGCTTTTTTTTGTCAAAAATTATAACCTCTTCACCCGCTCTTAATAATTCTTTTACTAAAAAGGAGCCAATAAACCCAGATCCGCCTGTAACTAATACTTTCATGGCACTCCGCTCACATTTATCTGACCAGCTATTTCATAATCTGGCTCATTTTCTGTTGTGTTGATTAACTTGTTTTGATTTTGAGCTATCTGTTTTTGTGCTGAAATATTGTCATCCACGTTTCCTGTAACACAGCCACTTACAAAAATTAATATAACCAACAAAATAACCAATAGTTTCATATCATCACATTAAATTAGATTATGACGAATTATTTATAAATAATTCATAAAAACATTGCTCTCTGCGTAAAAGCATCGTAACAATAGCTTTATAAACATTTATGTGCATATGCACAGTATGGTAAGACCGAGAAAAATAAGAATAGTTCAGAATGAACCAGAGGTAAACTACTTCAAACCAAGGAGAATTCCCCTTTCAGATTTAGAAAAGGTTATACTAAAAATAGAGGAACTTGAAGCAATAAAATTGAAAGACCTTAATGGGCTTAACCAAGAAGCATGCGCCAAAAAGATGAAAATTTCCAGAGGCACTTTTCAGCGTATACTGAACTCAGCTAAAAAGAAGATTTCAGATGCGCTGATTAATGGGAAGGCGATTCAAATAAAGGGGGGCAATTATAGAATAGCTCAAAAATCAGAATATTGTGTCTGCCCTATATGTGGATACAAAGAATATCACATAAGAGGAATTCCCTGCAGCAAAACTAAATGTAAAAAATGTGGGTCTTTTATGAGGAGAAAATAATGTTTATTTAGAAAGGAGGTGAATAACATGCCAGGATATGATGGAACAGGTCCAGAAGGAAAGGGTCCAATGACAGGAAGAGGTCGTGGATATTGTATAATCCCGACAACAGAGAAAAAAGAGCCAACTTATCGACCAAGATTCAGACCATTTGGGCTAGGACGCGGTCGTGGAAGAGGATTTGGCAGAGGATTTGGACACCAATCAGACATAAATCCAAGAGGATTACCACGACCAAGAGATGGAAGAGGGCGATGGTAAATATATAGAGATGATTAATATACCAAGAGGAACTGGTCAATGAAATAGGTGTGGGAATAAGATTTTGAACAGCTCTGAATGTATATGTCCAACTTGTGGATATAAAGAGAACATCAGGAGGTATTCCACGCAATCAGAAGTTAGGCCAAAAGTGTGGAACCCGTATGTTAGGAAGGTGAAAAAAATGAAAGTAGCAATTAGCTCAACTGGAAAAGATATAGAAAGCCAAATAAGTCCAATTTTTGGAAGATGCCCATATTTTGCAGTTGTGAACATAGAAAATAATAAAATAAAAAGTACAGAAGTAATAGAGAATCCTGCCATAAATCAGAGAGGAGGAGCAGGCATAGTAGCAGCGCAAACAGTTGGTAATACAGAAGCAAAAGCTGCGATATCGCTGGCTTTTGGCCCAAGGGCTTTTGCAGCTTTGCAGCAACTTGAAATAGAAATCTACGAAGGCGTTGGCGGAACTGTAAAAGATAATATAGAAAAATTTATAAGAGGAGAGCTGAAAAAGGCTCAGATAAGAACCGCTGGTTTTGGATTTAGACGTGGCTTTGGAAGAAGAGGCAGATGGAATGAATAAGGAAACTGATTTAAAGATGGGAGTAAAGGCCTCTCTCATCTCTATATCTATTTCCCTTTTCTTAGCTTTAGCAAAAGGAATAGCTGGGTTTTTGTCTGGCTCATTGGTTTTGATAAGTGATGCACTGGAGTCAGCATCTGATATAATTTCTGGCTTAGCATCTTTTTTTAGCCTCAAGTTATCTCAAAGAAAGCCAAATGAAAAATTTCCTTACGGCTATTATAAGGCTGAAAATATATCGGCCCTATTCATTTCTATAATTATAACGTATGGAGCTATAAAGTTACTTTTTGATGGGTATCAGAGAATTTTTGCTCTGGCAACTATCCAACATCCTATTATCTCACTAACCGTTGCCGCAAGTTCTGGCTTAGTGGCCTTTGTCAACTCAGCATATTTAAAAAGAGTTAGTAAAGAAATAAACTCCCAGAGCCTTGATATAATGAGCAAGGACCGCCTAAAAGACGTTTTTGTTTCTTTCATCGTTTTTATTACAATTCTGCTTTCTAATTATAAAATCCCTTATATAGAAGGGCTAATCACAATAATAATTTCTATGATTGTGCTTAAATTTGGGCTTTTTAGTTTAAGGGATTCTATATTCGCATTGATGGATGTCAGTCCCGATAAAATACTTGTTAAAAACATAGAGAAGCAGATAAAGCTAACTCCTGGTGTAGAAAGCTTGAATAATCTTAAACTTAGGAGGTCCGGACCATTTATTTTTGGGGAGGTTAGTATAAAAATTAAGAAATTTGCTAATGTTAACAAAGCACATGAAATAGCTGATCAGATTGAAAGAAAAGTAAAAAAGAGATTCAAAGACGTCAATTCCTTTACTATTCATATAGAACCTTATGAAAGCTTAAAACATAAAGTTGCGATACCGATAAAAAAACCAAAGGGGTTGGATTCAGTAGTCGTAGAACATTTTGGCCGAGCAGATTATTTTCTCTTTGTTGAAACTGAAAGAAAATCTATCCGCAGATTTTACTCAAAACCGAACCCAAATAAGAGCAAGAGCGTCCGTGCTGGACTATCTACTGTGCACTTTCTTCTGAAAGAAAAAGTAGACATACTCATAACAAAAGAAATTGGAGAAATTTCCTTCCACAGCATGCGAGATAATTTAATTGACATCTACAAGATAAAAGGTAGAACCGCAAAAGAGGTTATAGATAACTTCTTAAAAAATAAACTTGAAAGATTAACAAAACAAACGAGGAAGAAAGACTAAAAAGTTGATAAAAATAGATGATTGATATGGATATCCTAGAATTGCGCAGAGAGATGCAGAAAAGAAGAGAAATAATAAAAGCAAATATGAAAAAAATAAAATATAAAATAGCTGTAATGAGCGGCAAAGGTGGTGTTGGTAAGACAACAGTTGCGGTCAATCTCGCAGTTTCGCTGGCAAAAGCTGAACCAACAAAGCCTGTACGCGTTGCACTTCTTGATGCTGACATAGACTGCCCAAATGTAAATAAATTTATGGGAATAGAGGAGCATTTATCTGTGAAAAATGAAAAAATTATTCCAATCAAAAAATATGGCATAGATGTGGTTTCGTTTGCGTCGCTCCAAGAAAGAGAGGACCAACCTATTATCTGGCGTGGACCTATGCTCTCCAAGGCCATAATGCAACTTTTGGAGCAGGTTGAATGGGGTAAACTGGATTATTTGGTTATTGACCTTCCGCCAGGAACAAGCGATAGCTCTTTAACAATTATGCAAGAGCTTGTACCAGATGGTATAATTGTAGTAACAACACCAACAGATGTAGCTGTTGTTGATGCAAAAAAATCAGTAAATATGGCAAAAAAACTTAATATACCTGTCCTGGGTATCATAGAAAACATGTCTGGAGAAATATTCGGAACTGGGGGTGGGGAAAAGGCCGCAGCAGATATCGGAGTAAAATTTTTAGGCAGGCTGAAATTGGACGCAGGGATAGCAAGATGCGCAGAAAAGAAAAAGCCATTTGTCCTTGAGTCGTTTGAATCCGCAAAGGAATTTAAGCATATTGTAAATACTATTGTAAAAGAGGTGTTAAAATGAGAATTGCAATTCCCATTAACGAAGACAAAGGATTATATAGCGATGTCGCATATCACTTCGGAAGATGTGAATCTTATCTTATTATAGATGAGAATGGAAAAATTGTTGAAACCTTGAATAACGAGAGCGCACATATGGGAGGAACGGGATTTCCGCCAGAGTTTCTTAAGAAGCATAATATTGATATTCTGCTTTGCAAGGGGATTGGCCCGAGCGCTATAGAGCTTTGTGAAAAGCTTGGAATTGCTGTTTATACAAGCCAAGCAAAAAGCGTCAAAGAAATATTCGAGCTTTGGAACTCTGGAACGCTCAAAAAGGCAACAAAAGATGATTCATGCAACGAACATAAAATATAGCGTATGGAGTTATTCAAAACTTAAATATATGGAAAAATTAAGATATAACATCATATAATTATGATTTTGTTTAAAAACCTAGGCCGCATATATCAGGAGGTGAAATGATGAAAACATCCTCTTTTATCCTAGCTTTACTAGTCATGACCACATTTATGACTGTCGTGTTTTCGGCAGAAATACAACCGGTCACAACTCATAAACCAGAGATAAATAACGCTTCCGCAGACAACGTAATATGCGCTGTCTATTTTACAGGTATTGGTTGCCCACACTGTGCAAGAGCAGACCCTGTCGTTCTTAGTGAACTTGTCAACGAATATAATGATCTGGTTATAATTGAGTATGAAATTTATCAAGAGCGGGACAATGCTCAGTTGCTCTATGGTTATGATTCTAACTACAACTCTGGTCTTGGATTCCCTTTGATAATATTTAGCAGGGACAAACATATTATTGGTGATACTCCAATTTTGAAAAATGTAAGAAAAACTATTGATAATCTTAGCTGGAATCCTTGCCCATTGCTGAACGGTTCTTCTGTTCCGTTTAGTCAGCTGGACATTGCATCATTGCCCGGAAAGCCGAAGATATGGGCTAAGGACAGAATTCTGATAAAGACGGGAGAAGGAGGAGATAATCAACTACTAAAAGATTTGTTGGAAACCGAAACGCCTTGCTCTTTGCTGAATAATAAAAGCTATGAGACAACTGATGCAAAACCTGCTCCACTCTCCGGAAGTAGCGTGAAATTTGACAACGCAATAAAGCTAAAAGGCTGGACATTTCAATGGAATGGGAATGGTCTGGAGAATAATGGAACGGGTGGCAACTGGACTAATGATGTAAACGAGACAGATAGAAGTAACAAGGAGGAAACTAAAAAAGACTTGACTCTACCCAAAATAGTTTCGCTGGCAGCTGTTGATGCAGTGAATCCGTGCGCCTTGGCTGTGCTTACACTGATGCTTATATCTATCCTTACTTACAATCCAAAAAAGAAGAGAAATGTCTTGCTGGCTGGCTTGGCTTTCACGATATCGGTTTTTGTCATGTATCTTTTATATGGCTTGGTTATTATAAGATTCTTCCAGTTTATACAGGCACTCGCCGTGATTAGACTGTGGTTGTATAAAATACTTGGTTTGCTCGCAGTGATACTTGGTTTGCTAAACCTGAGAGATTTCTTTCACTACAAACCTGGCAGACTTGGAACAGAGATGCCTATGATGTTGCGACCGAAGGTTAAGAAAATCATATCAAGAGTGACATCACCGAGGGGCGCGTTTGTGGTTGGGTTGTTTGTAACAGTGTTTCTTTTACCTTGCACAATCGGACCTTATGTCATAGCAAGTGGTATATTATCTGCGCTTGAGCTGATGAAAACCATACCATGGCTATTGATTTATAACTCAATTTTTGTTCTGCCTATGATTGCTATAACATTAGTTGTCTACGCCGGAATTAAGAAGGTCGAAGACGTTTCCGGATGGAAGGACAAGAATATTCGCTATTTACATCTAGTCGCTGGATTGATTATATTCTGTCTCGGCATAGCAATGGTTATGGGATGGGTATGAGAATCGGCATCAAATATAATTGAAATTTATGGTAAAAGATGACATGATTGATGAAATGAATTCGTTGAAACAAAAGATTTATCTATGTAAGCGATGTAATCTATGGAAAACCAGAACTAATCCTGTTGTCGGGGAAGGTTCATTAACTACTAATATTATGTTTATAGGTGAGGCGCCTGGCTATAATGAAGATCAACAAGGCAAACCATTTGTAGGCAGGGCAGGAAAAATATTTGATGAATTACTCAACTCAATTGGGTTAAAAAGAAAAGATATTTACATTACAAACATATTAAAGTGTCGGCCGCCTGATAATGCAAATCCATCTCCAGAGCAGATAAAGGCATGCAGCCCTTATCTCGATGAACAAATAAAAATAATTCAACCAAAGATTATTGTTACATTAGGAAATTTTGCATTATCATATATTTTTGATAAATTTAGATTGAAGCAAGAAAAAATAAGCAGTATACATGGAAGGGTTTTTACATTGGCTAATCTTGTAGGTATTGAAAAAATAGTAGCAATGTATCACCCAGCTGTTGCTGCATATAATCCGAGCATGAAAGCTATTCTAATCAAGGATTTTAAAACTATTGGAGATTATTTATGAAAACCATGCGAATTGCAATCACAGGTGGAAAAGGCGGAACTGGGAAGTCAGTTATATCTACATCGTTAGCTGGATATCTTTCTAAAAAAAATAGCGTTCTTCTGGTAGATGCTGATGTTGATTGTCCGAATGATCATCTGATTTTATCTATAGAAAGAAAAAAATTGAAAGAAGTAAAACAAATGATTCCGAAATGGAATTTCGATAGGTGCATAAAATGTGGGAAATGTTCCGAAGCTTGTAAAGCTAATGCTATCCTCCAAGTTAAAAACAAATATCCTATATTTTTCAGAGAGCAATGTAATGGGTGTGGTGCCTGTTTATTGGTGTGTCCTGAAAACGCTATAACCAAATCTTCGAAAACTGTTGGTAATATTTTTGTGGGGAAAAACCAAAATCTATCTTTTCTCAGTGGTGAATTAATGCCCGGTGAACTTATCTCTGAGCTTATTGTAGATTCCCTAAAAAAAGAAATAGAAGGCAATTATGATTTTATTCTAATAGACACTGCCGCAGGCACACATTGTGATGTTATCGCGGCGCTGGATGGATGTGACTTGGCATTAGCAGTTACAGAACCAACACCTCTTGGAGAGCATGACTTGGATTTAATTTTGCAACTTACAAAAAAATTAGATATACCGACAAAGATAATTCTAAATAGATCAGATATAGCAAAAAAAAGTAAAATAAAACAGATAGCTAAAAATTATGGAGTAGAAATGATATCAGAAATACCTTATAGCAAAAAAATACAACAACAATATTCCAAAGGTGAATTAATAAAAGACAAAAATATAGAAAAACTTGCTGAAAAAATAGAGAAGATGAACAAACAATGAAAGGGATATATGCGCTTATCATAAATTTGGAGAAAAATATTAAAATCAGAGTTGGCTCACTCGGTCATATACCTTTTAAGAGAGGCACGTATGTTTACGTGGGTTCTGCCCAAAATGGAATTGAACAAAGAGTTAAAAGACATTTGAAAAGGCGAAAGAAAAAACATTGGCATATAGACTATCTGCTAGAGCATGCAAACGTGAAGGATGTTTTGGTTAAAAAAGGTCCAAAAAACCTAGAGTGCTTAATTGCAAAAAAATTAATGGGTTTTTCTGTTCCAATCAAAGGATTTGGATGTTCTGATTGTAATTGTGAAAGTCATTTATTTATGATTGATAAAAGTAAAATAAAGAAACTAAAAATGAAAAGTATGGTGTTTAGATGAAAAAAATAGCAATACTTTCAGGAAAAGGAGGGGTCGGTAAATCAACAATAACAGCATCTTTGGCTGTACTTCTATCCAAAAAAAAGAAGATAATTGCGGTTGATTGTGATATTGATGCTCCTAATCTTGGTCTGGTTTTGGGCCTGCGCCAAAATGATTATAAGTGGAGAGAAATTTCAACAAACGAAAAAGCGGTATTGATAAAGAAAAGATGTATAGGGTGTAAAAAATGTGTTCATGTTTGTAACTTTTCAGCTATCTCGTGGGATAAAGAACGACCGGTCTTCGACGAAATGCGATGCGAAGGATGTGGTGCCTGTTTATTGGTGTGTCCTGAAAACGCTATAAAACTTAAAAAAGTAAAAAATGCGTATATAGGTGTGAGCCAAACGCACGGATTT
>Ga0164310_10000788_pt1 | contig 17312 bp, 21 predicted proteins | sample GuaBasSedimGuay1_FD_121795 | JGI IMG/M metagenome (GOLD analysis project Ga0164310, IMG submission 121795) | Subseafloor sediment microbial communities from Guaymas Basin, Gulf of California, Mexico - Guay1, Core 4569-9, 0-3 cm | ecosystem: Environmental > Aquatic > Marine > Hydrothermal vents... | reverse complement strand
GTTTAATTCTATATGGCCAACTTAGAAGATGTTAGAAGAGATTTTCCGATGTTAAATAAACATAGAAGTCGTGACGGTAAACCATTAATATATTTGGATAATGCAGCAACTACATTTAAGCCGTGTCAAGTATTAGAAGCTGTTCTCAGCTATTATGAAAATTTTACAGCTAATGTTCATAGAGGTATCTATCAATTATCACAAGAGGTAACAAATCTTTATGAGAATTCTAGGGAAAGAATTGCCAAGTTTATTGATGCAAAGAGATCAAGCGAAATAATATTTACGAAGAATTCAACAGAAGCCTTCAATATAATTGCCTACGGTTTTGATTGGAAACCAGGTGACGAGATAATTACCACTGTTATGGAACATCATTCAAATATAGTGCCATGGCAAATTATACGGAACAAGTTTGGAGTTAAGTTAAAATTCATTGATCTAACTAATGATGGAAGCCATTTAAATCTAAATACTTTGGAAGATCTTCTCACAGAGCGAACAAAACTCGTAGCCTTAACACATGTATCTAACATGTTAGGCACAATAAATCCTATTAAAGAAGTAATTCGTAAAGCTCATGAGATGGGAGCGTTAACATTGATAGATGCAGCTCAATCCGTACCACACATGCCCATTAATGTACGGGAATTAGAATGCGATCTACTAGTTTTTAGTGGTCATAAAATGCTTGGCCCTACAGGTATAGGCGTTCTATATATGCATAGTGGTGTTGAGGAACAAATTCAACCTCCTTTCGGTGGAGGTGAGATGATTAAAACTGTAACATTAGAAGGATGCACGTGGAATGATATGCCTTGGCGTTTTGAACCTGGAACACCTAATGTATCTGGTGCTATGGGATTAGCCGCTGCTGTTGACTATCTAAGTAAACTTGGCATGGACTGGGTGAGAAAACATGAAGTTGAGCTGACAAAATTAGCTATGAAGAGGCTAGCCGAGCTTGATAAGGTTACAGTTTACGGACCTGAAAATGTTGAGGAAAGAGGTGGTATAATATCCTTTAATGTGGAGGGTGTTGATGGGCACGATGTAGTATTGCTTCTTGACGAATTTGAAAATATTGCCGTAAGATCTGGGCTACATTGCGCCGAGCCTTTACATAGGAAATTGGATATTCAAAGTTCTGTAAGAGCTTCATTTTACCTCTACAACACAGAAAATGAAATAAATCTGTTCTGTGATACCCTAGAAAAAATAGTTGACTCACTAAGCTAATTTTAATTTTCTTAGCACCTTAACTTTTTGATTTCGAATCAAAAAGTTAAAGATCTTTAATCTTCTTTTGTCTTTTGACATAAAAAACGTAACCACAAATAACACCAATGAAGTTTACAAATAAGTCACCAAAATCAAAAACTCTCCATGAAGTAAATAGCTGTAAACTCTCGTGAAACGCAGGATAAACTATTAAAAACATCTTATTTCTAAAACTACTAAGAAATAAAACTGTTAAAATAAGAAAAGCAAAAAAGTGCTCAATCTTATCACTAAAACTAAATGTTTCTCCAGTTGTCGGAGACGGAACAACAGCTAGAAGCGTCAAAACAACTATGTATAAGGCTGTAATAATTTTCAGCTTTTTTATCATAATTGTAAAAATTAGGATACCTTCTATTTAAAAGCTAACGTTGCGATAACCTAAGCATCTATGACGCTGATGGAACACTGACTTTAACAATTAATGCGATAATCGCTATAAAACACGTAGCCTATATGTAATTTTAGTTCGCCATTAATAATACTGATAAAAATTTATTGTGTAATCAGACTCCACGTATTTTGCTCGGAAATTTGTTGTCGAAAGTGGTTGAGGATGGTTAAAAGAAAAGTTATCCCTAAAATTACTCAATATTAAAACTTTTCTCTAATTTCGTATAGATTTACTCTTTATTACCATTTTATCTAAGCTGCCCGAAACATAACCTTCTAATTCCATAGTCACATAAAGAAAACCCAGTTCTTTGAGTCTTTTAGAAATTTCATCTAAAAGTTTTTCATCAAATAATTTCCTTCTTTCTTCCCTAGCTACTTCTATTCTAGCTATCTCCCCATGATCCCTAACTCTTACAAGCTTAACACCCGCTAACCTCCTTACTATGGTTTCTGCTTCTCCAACTCTTTTAATAGCTTCAGGAGTAATTTTTCTTCCATACGGAAATCTTGAAGCTAAACATGCAACAGGAGGCTTATCAGCTGTAGGTAACTCCAACGTTCTAGATATGGCTCTTATTTCGTCTTTTTTAAGACCCACCTCAGCTAAAGGACTTCTAATTCCCAATTCTCTTAAAGCTTTTATACCCGGTCTATACGATTGCATATCATCGGCATTCGTCCCATCAACAATCACTTCAAGTCCTTCTTCTGAAGCAATCTTTAGAAGTGTTTCCATAAGTTCTTTTTTACAGTAGTAACATCGGTTTGGAGGATTCTCTACCAAATGTTTATTCTCAAGCTCATTGACTTCTATAATTTTATGTCTAATACCTATGAACTTAGCTAATTTCTTTGCTTCTTCTAATTCCCCGGGCGGTAGGAGAGGCGAGTTAGCTGTAACAGCTAAAGCTTTATCTTTTAAAACCGTTTTAGCTGCATAAGCCACAAGTGTACTGTCTACTCCTCCGGAAAACGCTACTAAAACTCCTTTCTTATCCTTAAACCAATCCAGAAGCCTCTGATATTTTTCCTCCAAAAACCCCACCATCCTAATTTAGACAAATATAGCTTCATTATAAAATTTTCCATGGAATTTCACTATGTTTCAACAATTCTACACAAAATTAACACGATTACATAACTTTAACAATTTTGTAACGATTTACATGAGATTTAAGTTATAGTTTTGGAAATTTCTTTTAAACTTTTGAGACTCTCTTCTAGAAGACCCTTAAGATCTACTTCTGACTCATATTTAATAACGAGGTCTTCTTTAGCGGTTGTAACCGGTTTTGATGGTCTTGCCCAGCATCCTTTAATTGGAGCACAGCCAGTAGTAACTTTCAAGCATGACGCATCGTAGGTTCCTATGTTTTTAGCCAATGCTACGCTTTCTTCCTTATCAAAACCTATAAGAGGACGAAAGACTGGTAATTCTGAAGCTTTGTCGATAACACTAAGGTTTTGAAGAGTTTGAGAAGCTACTTGAGCTAAATTTTCCCCTGTAACTATAGCTTTTGCTCCTATTTTTTTAGCTAGTTCATTAGCTACTCTATACATCATCCTTCTACACAGAATACAAGTATATCTAGGAGCTATTTTCCTAAAAGTAACTAAATTTTGATTATGCTTAAAGATATATACAGGCATCTCCTCACCTACGTGCCATCTGCGAAGTATTCTAATTACTTCCATGAAACGTTTAAGATCAGATTCATCTCCACCTCTTGGAAAATAAGCGAATAAAGGTATTATGGAGCAACCTCTTTTCATCATAAGCCAAGCCGCTACAGGTGAATCTATACCACCAGATATTAAACATACAACTTTACCCGCTGTTCCTAAAGGTAAACCACCTGGACCTAGAATTTTTTCCGTATATAAATAACAATTATCATTTCTAACTTCTACGAAAATCGTTTTTTCAGGATTTGTTAAAGAAACTTTCAAACCTGTTTTCTCTTTGATTATCGATCCAAGTTTCCTCTCAAGATCCAAACTAGTAAAAGCGTGTTTTCCAGTTCTTCTAACCCTAACAGCAAAACTCTTTGCATCTCCTAAAATTTCCTTAACGTTTTCAGAAATGAATTTTTCCAGTTCATTTAAAGTAACATAATTGTAGGGACTCATGTAAACTATGCCAAAAACCCTCTTTAAAACATCTACAGCCTTATCTATCTCAGTTGTTTCTACAAATATCCTAGACCATCTATGTTTTATTCTTGCCTCAACACCTTTCTCTTTTAACCCCTGTCTTATATTAGAAACAAGTTTTTGAACAAATATTCTTCTAACAGGTGTAGATTTTAAAGCTATTTCACCATAAGCTACTAATAGACCATCCATAATCAAATCAATATTTCCTCCATTCAATTCTCCATTTTTAACTCGTAATAAGCACTGTCTAAAATAACTTTGCTTCAAATTTAAGAAAAATATTTAATGTCATTTTTGTTGTGGATCAATTAACGACCAGAGCCATCCTCGATATTGACCTATGATGGGACAGCCTATACACCTTCCATCTATATAACTTGGACATTTGCGACATTCGATAGCAGCTTCACAAGGCTGCCGGTCAGCTTTATCGTAGATTCTTATAGGAGCTATAATGCTGTGAGCTGAGCTTATAACAATATTGAAGTCTACGCTCTGTACATCTTTATTGGCTCTGAGATGATTGTCTACTATGGCTTCTAGAGTTGCTATGTCTTCAGCTACGAAGAAAAGGCAGAGGTTGTTCCTGCCTGAGGTTACTAAGCCGTTTAGAAAGTAGGGACATGTTCTAAATGTTCTAAGTACCTTGGTTGTGCTCGTGGTTGTAACGTCGACTTTAGCTAGGTGGAGTCCAGCTTTAAATATGTCTAATCCGACTTGTTTTGACAGGATTCCTGTGGATGTTAATTTACGTATTCTCATTGCTACCGCTGGCTGTGAAATACCTAGTCTTTTTGCTATTTCTTCTTGTGGGATGTCTGGGTTTTGGCTGTAAAGGCTAATTATTTCTAAATCTCTTCGATCCAACTTTGAAGATCTAGACATTGCAAGGATCACCGTTTATTTCTATTTAAATAATCTATAAATATTTTTCTTATTTTGTTTATAAAATATAATAGAAAATTTATAATTTATAAAGATTTAATTTATAGTTAGAAGTTAAGGAAGGGGCACTTATAATGACTCTAAGAAAAATTATAAGGAAAGTTGTGAGAATAGATGAGTCTAAATGTGATGGTTGTGGTTTATGTATTCCAGCTTGCCCTGAAGGGGCACTTCAAATAATAGACGGAAAAGCAAGGCTTGTCGATGAGAGATATTGTGATGGATTGGGTGCATGTATCAAAGAGTGTCCTAAAGGTGCAATAACAATTGAAGAAAGAGAAGCTTACGAGTTTGACGAAGAGGCCGTGAAAAAACGCATGGAAGAACCTAGCTGCGTTTATCATCATGTTAGTAAGCAGATAGCTTCAAGTAGTAAGTCTGAACTTTCACAGTGGCCAGTAAAATTAACATTAATAAATCCTAGGGCGCTCTTCTTAGAGAATTCTAATCTTCTCGTGGTTGCTGATTGCGTGCCAATTGCTTATGCGAATTTTCATCAAGATTTTCTTAAAGGTAAGATTATTTTGAGTGGATGTCCAAAGTTTGGTGAAGTTCGGTTCTATTTTGGAAAATTGGTTGAAATTTTCAGGAATTTTAATCTAATTAGTGTAGAAGTTGTTCGTATGGAAGTTCCATGTTGTTCTGGGCTATCATATATAGTTAAAGAGGCTTTAAAGCAAGCTAACAAAAATCTAAATGTTAAGGAAACCGTTATTGGAATTAAGGGAGAGATTATCTCCTCTTCTCTTAATAAATTTGGAGGTGGTTAAAATTGATGAAGCATTGCCCTGGTGTTAGGGACCTCGTTAGACCTCAAATAATAATACGTACATGTCCGGTGTGTGGTGAGGAAGTGGAGTTTCTTGATTACGAGACTGAGCAGAAATGCCCTAATTGCGGTAAGACTCTGTATAGAGAGGCTACAGCCTCTTGTGTAACTTGGTGTCAATATGCAGATAAATGTATAAGTGATCTTGAAAGCAAAAGACTGCTACCAAAAGAAGTTGCCGACGAACTTAGAAAAATAGCTAAAAAACCTAACCGTACACGCTAATAGATTATTTATCTATCGAAGTTATGGCAACAATAACGCAAAAAGTGAAAAATCTGAAAGATCTAAATTTTGGGGAATAGTTACAGAACTGGATGAATTAAAGGAGACATTGAGGACATTAGCAATGTATATAAGAGTAACTCTTAATATTAGAAGCTTGGTTGTTGAAACACTCATAGTTAATGATATCTAGAACTATGTCGCGTCTGTTGTGTTTGCTAGATCTTATAGATGCTGTACCAGTTGAGATCGTCTGTCACATAATATATGAAGAGTTGGGATATTGTCCATAGTTTTTTGGAGGTTTAGCAATGTGTTCTAAAGAATGGTGGAAGTGGGGGTCTTGGTCTGAGTGAGGAGTTCGAAACTTTTTTTATAGCATTACTAATCGTCCTAATTGTAATCGATGTGTTTGTGTCTGTCTTAAGTCCTAAATTATTTAATCTAATCGCTTCAATTACTAGTTTTACCGCGGCTTTACTTGGATTGAGTTTAATCTACTATTTGAAGGTTTAATAGGCAAAAAAAGAAAATATTCCATCGGAGAAAGACCATATGATGTAGAACAAACCTAAAATCTAAAACTATAGAAGATAAGACCAATACAACATTATGGTAAAGTAGAGGAAGAAAGATGGCATTCCCAGTGGAGGCAGAGAAATAGGCGTAATGGTTGGAGAACATGAAATTTATATTATAAGCCGATATTTTATAACTACGTTATATTCATATTTAGAAATCGTAACAATCGATTGAAGCTAAAATTTGCACCGAGTGTTGGATGTGACTTTGATGAATGTGTTGTTTGACCCAAAGGAATATTATAAGAGGCAAGTGGTTCTATACGAGTTAGGTCCGAAGGGCCAGGAAAAGCTTAGAAAAGCTAAGGTTCTTGTAGTCGGAGTTGGGGGTCTTGGAACAGCTTCAACTCTATACTTGGCTTTAGCTGGAGTTGGATATATAAGATTAGTTGATCAGGATGTTATTGAGCTTAGTAATTTGCATAGGCAAGTTCTTTTTAGCTTAAATGATTTCAGAATACCTAAGGTGGAAGCTGCAGCTAAGAGAATAAATGAAATAAATCCTGAAGTCGAAGTGGACCCCATACCAGATAATATTAGAGATGAAAACGTAGATGAAATTGTTAAAGGCGTAGACTGCATAGTTGACGGTTTAGACAATATGCGTACAAGATATCTTATCAATAGAGCTTCCGTTAAATACAAAATACCTTATGTTTTTGGAGGAGCTATAGGTCTTGAAGGGAACATAGCTGTTTTAAGCCCGCCTGAAACAGCTTGTCTTGAATGTTTTCTTCCAGACCTAGATGATGCAAGGCTACCTACTTGTGAAACAAGAGGGGTATTGGGAGCAACTACGGGCATAGTGGGTAGTATACAGGCTATGGAAGCTATAAAACTTTTAGCAGGCATAAATAGCGGATTGAAAGGTAAACTTTTGGTTTGTGATTTTACTGGAATGGATTTCTACGTTGTAAATATTGATAAAAATCCTAAGTGTAAGGTTTGTGGAGAAGAAATCGAGATAGTTCATGAGATTAAAAGGAGTTTAACATGGCTTTGCGGCAGTAATACTGTTAATGTTAATCCACCTAAACCTCTAAATATAGATCTCTCAAAAGCCTATGAAATCTTGAAGAACAAGTTTAAGATTTTAGTTAAATCATCTTTAGCATTAACCTTTTCCTATGGAGATGATATAGAAGTTACTTTGTTTAAAAGAGGAAGAATGCTTATTAGAAACATAAAAAGCGAGGATGATGCTCTTAAAATATATGAGGAAATCATCAAAACCATTTCATAACATCATCTTAAATATTTCATGATTGTTCTGATACATCTTTAAGGTTCTGCGTTATTAAGGAGAGTTAAACAATATGGTGAGAGAAGTAAAGAAGGGAGATAAGGTGTTTTATATATGTGAGGAATGTGGCCTTATTTACGAGGAAAAAATATGGGCAGAAAAATGTGAAGAGTTTTGTAAGAAACATCATGCTTGTTCATTAGAAATTACGAGACATGCTGTTTTGATGGACTAGAAGAATAACTGCAATAAATAAAAGTATTAATATGAATAGTTAGGTTGGGAGATGAACATGTGTAGTTTTTCAACTTTTGAAAACTACCTTAGAAATATTGATCTTCGCAAATTGCTAGAAGAACTTGGAGCTTCTAACGTGGAAATGCTTATGGAAGGAATTAAGCATTTTACTGAAAAAGAAGCTGAAAAAAGAGATCAAATCGTGCTAAACTATTTTGGCGAGGAAGGTGTAGAACGCATTACCGAAGCAGTAGTTAACCGTTTATTATCACCACCTAAACTTAAGAATGATGCTAAAATCCTAGATGTAGGTGCTGGCTCAGGCTTCTTCACAATTAAAGTTGCTGAAAAACTTAGCCAACATTTAACCGGAGTATCGTTTTATACTATGGACATTACACCCGCCATGTTGAAAGTTTTGGCAAGAAAAGCAACCAATATTGTACCATTTTTAGGTATTGCAGAGAACATCACTGAAAGCATTAAACATGCAAGAAAATATTTGAATATTCCTGAAAAATTTGACGCCATATTTTCAACACTCACATTGCATCATTGCCTTGACATAGAAAAAGTTTTTAGAAGTATTAGAAACGTTCTAAAGAATAATGGAAAAGCTATAGTGATTGATCTCTGTAAACATCCTTTCAAAGAATTTAGGGAAGAAATGGGTGACATTCACTTAGGCTTCAATCCATCGCTAATTAGGAAAACAGCTGAAACATTCTTTCTAAATGTTCATGTAGAAAAGATGGCAGGAATATGTTGTGAATGTTCTGGCAGATCAGCAGAACTTTTTGTTGCATACGCAACAAACAGATAATCAATGTTCATATTTGGAACACTTGAACCATGGAATTTAAATTCTCAACCCCATAATAACCTTATTAAATTAGATGGAAAACATTAAGAACTAAAATATTTTATGAATAAATCTTTATTTTCACGATTTGATTTCTGATTTTGGCATTTTGAATCTTGCATTAAACTATTTCGACTTCGTTTTTGAACTAGGGTTCATTGTCGTTGTCATTGTTCTTGTCTTTTGTCTGGGTTTCGTTGTTCCCATCATTTCAGTAATTTCAGACTCTGATCTAATCATTTTAAAGGAAGAAAAGCGAACAATTCAACCATTCGGATCAATATTAAAAAGCTATTTACGTGGAATCAGCAGTTTTACCGCTATCTTAGGTCTTGCTTATAACCTTTTGACAATAAGTAGGAACATAGATTTTACAATTACAGTGTTGCTAATGGTTTTTTGGATGATTTATCCAATGCTTGCTATTATAAAAGTAGTGTATGACCAGTTTTACCCATTTTTTGTAAATAAACTTAACAAAATGCTTGAAAAAATTTTAAACCATGCATGGTCATAGTGAAAATAGATGATGACCTTGAAAACTGTTATTTCGAAGTAAAACATAAATTAAGATGAATTCTTGTAATGACCCCCTTTTGTCAAAACTTCTAACTTTCATTCACGTAAAACTCTAAACTTCAGCTAATATTTCAGAAGTTTTAAATAAGTTAACAATAAATAAGACTATTTGGGGGTTATAGTTTGTATAAACATTGTCCTGGTTTGAAAGACCTTATTAGACCTGAAATAATAATAGTTAATTGTCCTAATTGCGGTGAGGAAGTAGAATTTTTTGACTATGAGCTTGAACAGAAATGTCCTAGCTGCGGTACTATCATACGTAGAGAAGCTAAATCTTCATGCGTAACTTGGTGCAACTATGCGGATAAATGTATAGATGACCTTGAGGCAAAAGGATTAATTTCGAAGGAAACTGCCGCAGAACTTAGAAAAATTGCTAAAAAACCTAGTCTCATACGATAAAATAAATGACAACTACTAGAAAACTTTATTCTACGCTTGGTTTTCCATTTACAGTAACAATCCATAGAAAACGTTAGAAAAAATTAACCAAAGTTACTTTCAATTTGATTTTCCTTATAAGATTTCTAAAGAAGGGAATAGAAAAAACACTTATAGATCTGTTTACTAAAATTCGTGTAACTTAATATTGAGGGAAATTAGTAGAATAGTTATCTAAGCTCCAATAGGTTAGCGGAGGGTTGAAAGTGGTGAAGTATCAATGTATGGTTTGTGGGTATATTTATGATGAGGATGAGGGAGATCCAGATAATAATATTCCTCCTGGGACTAAATGGAAAGATTTACCTGAAGACTGGGTATGTCCACTTTGTGGAGCAAGCAGGGATCAATTCGAAAAAATAGGATAACTATTCATTTCGACAAGAGATTTGCAAGCCTTAAAGAGAGATGTTGAATAGGCCTCAAAGTTTAAACTATTTCAGGATTTTTCCAGTTTCCAGATACCATAGGTAAAGGTCTAATTCTGCCAGGTTTAATTTTAACCTTTTGCTGATAACCTTAAGAATGCCTTCAATTTCTAGGTATTTTCTTTTCGTCAAGGTTTTTGGCTTTTTAATTAAACCATGTTTAGCTAGTACGTTAATTATGTGAAAATCTAATATGGCAAGATTAGTATAGCCTATATTTCTAAGAAAGTGGCTGGCTTCTTTGTATCCAATCCCCTTTATATTTTTCACTAACCATTCTCTTAGCTCTTGTTCATCGTTAAAAGAGTTTATAATATCTTTCAGCGTGTCTACATGTCTTCTTGCTTCTACAATGTACTTTGCCCTTGTTTCGGGGTATCGATGACCAAGTTTTCTTAGTTTTTCTGCTAATATTGATTTTGAAAGAGTTAAAAAGCCATTTCCTATTTCTTCTTGAATTTTTATACTCCTTTCGGCGTTGAAATTAGCAGTTAAAATGCAGAAACAAAGTTCTTTAAAAATTTCAATATTTGATTTCTTCTTATTTTCTTTAAATTCTCTTATACGTTTATTGACTAAATTTTTTACTTCGCTTTTCTTAAGTTCTTCGATAGTTTCTAGTAATTTTCTAGCTGTTTTTATCATGTTTATGTACCACTGTTCTTGTAAATGTAGCTTCAGCACAGTTTAGATTAGTTCATAAAAAATATGATGTGATTAGATCTATAATTTTTTGTAGCAGAACCACCAGTCAAAGCACTCATATTGTTTAACTCTTTCCTTTGCCATCTTTTCATCAGTTGCAGGTGGTATTATCACTTTATCACCTATTAACTCGTTGTCAGGTCAGTTTGCTGGCATTGCAACATTGTTTTCATCTGAAATCTGTAGTCCCTTTACCATCCTTAATATTTCATCCATGTTTCTTCCAAGTTCTTGTGGATAATATAGTATTGCTCTAATCACACTATTCGGATCGATAATAAATACTGTTCGAACAGTGTTAGTTCCTTTCCCTGGATGTATCATTCCAAAGAGGTAAGCAATCCTGCCTGTGTCGTCTGCAATTATTGGAAACATAATTTCAATATTTAGTTTTTCCTTGATCCATTCAACCCATTTTATGTGACTGAATACTTGGTCAATGCTGAGTCCAATTAGTTCACAGTTAAGTTTTTTGAATTCTTCGTATCTTTTTGAAAAGCTACGAATTCGGTTGTGCAAACCGGTGTAAAGTCTGCTGGATGTGAGAAAAGGACAACCCATTTGCCTTTGTAATCTTCTGGAAACCTTATTTTTCCCTCAGTTGTTTGGGCTTCAAAACTTGGTGCTTTTTCACCAATTAATGGGATTTTACTGGTCGTTATCTCCATCTTTCTCTCTCTTCAAACAAATTAGTTCGATAAACTTCTAATATTTATTGATTATATTAATATTTTGGTACGAAAATCGAATCTATTTCAATTCAACCCCCACATAAAAACACCTTAAAACATAAACTTAGAAGTGAATTAAACGCGAATACTAAAAAATTAATTAAACACATATTCATAAAACTGAATGCAACATTCAGTTATTAGAAAAATAAAGTTAAAGGTGGATGACTATGCTTTAAATATTGTTTCTGTTTCAGATTTTTGCTTTCCATAACCCATGAATACTACAGTATTCTCTCACCTCAACTTTTTCAGCAGCTATCCCGAACTCCGCTTCTGGTTTATCTCCTGGCTTCAAAAAGTGTCTGTAAGTTTTTCCATCTGCAATTACCTCAATCCATTGAATATAATGATTCTCCTCCATTGGATGAGGAACTGGACCAATCCTAACTCTTATTACATTTCCTGTTTTCTCTATCACTGGAACATGCTTTTCCTTTCCAACATCCTCCGTTTTTTCTCTAAGCAATTCCATTGGCTGATTGCAACAGACGAGTTCCCCCATTCCAGGATTTAAAACTTCGATAATATTCCCGCAAACGTTACATTTATAAATTTGCAGTTTCTCGGTCATTTCATCACTTCCTTAACAAAATATTATTCTCTTCATGTTTTCTAAGAATTTCATCTGCTAGTTTATCTAATTTTTTTAGATCTTCTTCCTTTGGATATCCCTTTACAATAACTGGTTCAAGCACTTCTACTTTTAGATTAGTTAACATTCCTTTTATCTGGTCTAGCATTTTTCCTCCCCATCCATAGGACCCAATTACGGATGCAAATCTTAACTTTGGCCTGAGAATATTAACGAGGTAAGTTGCGAATACTATACTTGGATGAGGGCCTACTAAGACCGTGGGTGAGGCAATTATAATGGTAGCTGCATCTACGAGAGCCATGGCAAGTTCTCCAATATCTGTTTTGGTTGAATCGAATTGTTTTACATTTACATCTTTCTCAATCAATGTATCTACAATATGGTGAACCATTTTACCGGTACTACCGTGCATGGAAACATAAACTATAATAACTTCGTTCTTTACGCTATCAGAAACCCATTCTCTATAGGCATTCAAAATAAACTCTGGTTTATCGTAGATTGGACCGTGACTTGGAGCAATAATTTCAATTTCCATTTCTCCTATTTTCTCTAGGTGTCTTCTGATCATTGTTCTGAACGGCATCATAATCTCCGCATAGTATCGCTTAGCAGCTTCATACACTTTTGCTTCATCTGCTACAAACAGGCTGCTCGTTGCAAGATGAGATCCAAGAAAATCACATGTAAATAAAATTCTGTCCTCTTTTAGGTAGGTGAACATGGTTTCGGGCCAGTGAGCCCAAGGGGCAAGTATGAATTCAAGTGTTTTGTTCCCAAGCGATAATGTGTCTCCATCGCCTATGGTTATAAATTTTTTATCTGAAATTAAAAGTAGATCCATAAGCATGTTTTTACATCTCTGGTTAGTTACAACCTTAGCTTCTGGGTATAATTCAAGGATTCTGGGGATCGACCCAGAATGATCCTGCTCTGCATGGTTAGAAATAATGTAATCTATTTTTTCAATTTTAAGCCTTTTAAGATTTTCTACAAGTTCTTTTTCCTTGGTTGGGTCGACGGTATCTATAAGTGCTATTTTTTCACTACCCCTTACTAAATAAGCATTATAGCTCGTACCATCAGGCAGTGGAATAAGTTCGTCAAAAAGTCGTCTATCCCAGTCTATTGCACCTACATAGTATATATCTGGTTTTATTTCCTTAACAACCATTTTAATACTCCTCGCATTTAAGTTGGAAATAGCTTCTTGGATGCCCGCAAGACGGACATTTTCCCGGGGGCTCTTTTCCATAGTGGACATAGCCACATTCCCTACATACCCACCAAACTTCCTTCTCTTTTTTGAAAAACGCACCAGATTCGACTTCTTTTAACAGTTTTTTGTATCTTTCCTCATGGTGTTTTTCTGCTTTGGCTATTGCTCTTAGTCTTGCTGCAATTTTGGGGAACCCTTCCTTTTCAGCAATTTCAGCGAATTCCGGATACATTTTCGTATACTCGTAGTTTTCCCCTGCAATTGCAGCTTTTAGATTTTCTATGGTGTTTCCAAGTATCGTCGGGGCTACCGCTTCGACTCTAATTTCATCTAATTTTTCATTGCTTTTCTCCTTCAATTCGTTAATTAATTTAAATAGCCAACTGGCATGTTCTTTTTCATTTTCCGCTGTTATTAAGAAAACTTCTGCTATTTGTTCGTAACCTTCTTTCTTAGCAATTTTTGCGTAGAAAGTATAACGGTTCCTTGCCTGACTTTCACCAATAAATGCTTTTACTAAATTTTCAATAGTTTTTCTTATAGCTCACTCCTCCATAAGCTATTTGGTTTGGTTAACTTTATAAACATGTTTGAATAATAAATCTTATGGTTCGAATTTCGGACATAAAGATCATACATCTGCTCAAGGAAAACTCAAGAACACCATTTGTAAAAATAGCAAAAATTCTCGGTGTTAGTGAAACAGCCATAAGGAAAAGAGTAAGGAAACTAGAAAGGGAAGGAGTAATAAGAAAATATACGATAGAAGTAGATCTAAAAAAGCTGGGTTTTAAAGTAAATGTATTAATAGGCATAGATACTAAACCAGAATATTATATCTCAACCCTAGAGAAGCTTAAGGGTATGGAAGAAGTAATGAGCCTATACTCCGCAAGCGGTGATCATATGATCCTAGCTGAATGCTGGTTTAAGAATTCCGAAGAACTTACAAAATTCATAAAAACCTTAGAAATGTTTAGAGGGATAACAAAAATATGCCCTGCCATAATACTGGAAAAAATTAAATAACATATTTTCAAAACTCCTTTCAACTATTAAACGGATCTTGTGTTTTCTACTAAATCAAGCTAAACTTACTCAAAATTTATCTTAAAATTAGGTAACAAAGCTAGTTTAAATCAACATCTATTAATTACTTCCATTTATAACCCTTAAGTAAAGCAAATCTAGGTGTTAACAATGTTTAATGAGCTTATACGTTTAAATACTGATGTTTTGGTTGTTGGGAGTGGAGGAGCTGGACTAAGGGCAGCTATTGAAGCTCGAAAACAAGGGGTTGATGTTCTACTTATTTCAAAAAGTCAAACAGGACTAGCTAACTGTACTGCATGCGCTTTAGGGGCTTTTCGCTTAGCTCAGGGTAAGGATGAAAAGGAAAAATATTTCCAAATGGTCTTAAAAGCTGGGAGATATTTAAACAACAGGAAACTAGTTAAAATTCTAGTTGAAAACGCTGATTCAGCCATAAAAGAGTTAAAAGAGTTAGGTGTAAATCTAGAAATTAGTAAAAGAAGGGCAACTATTATTAGTGATAAAGGACCTGCCGGAGCAGTTTTAACTAAAACACTTACAAAATACATTCAACATTTAGGTGTAAAAATACTGTCTAATGTTATGATTTTTGACCTCGTAGTTCAAGAAAATAGATGCGTAGGTGCTCTTGGATTTCATAGGAAAACTGGTGATATTTACATCATTTCAGCTAAATCAGTAATCTTAGCAACTGGAGGCTACTCGACAATTTATTTATATCATGATAATCCACGAATAATAACGGGAGATGGAATAGCCTTAGCATATTTAGCTGGTGCTGAGCTTCAAGACTTAGAATTCATACAATTTCAGCCAATGATTCTTGATCTTAAAATTCCTAGGATGCCGATCCTTGACTGGACTATAGAGGCAACAAAAAATCTAGTTCCTGGAGGACCACTACTTAACGTAAAAGGAGAACCGATTCTTCCAAAATATGGACTTCTAAAAAATAAGATTCTCCGTGACAACTTGATTGTCGCTATTGAAAGAGAAATTTTCGAAGGTAAAGGCATAAATAACTCCGTTATCCTAGATCTTAGAAGTGTAGAACCCGAAGAATACAATAAAGTTTTTCCTTTAGAATTTCAGCAAAAACTAATTCAACCTTTCATAAAAATTTTCAAAACAAGAAGACTTCATATAGCTTCATGCGCTCATTACACGATGGGAGGCATAAGAATTAATGATGAGTGTAAAACAACGGTTGAAGGACTTTTTGCGGCTGGAGAAGTTACATCCGGTGTTCATGGTGCAAATAGGCTTGGTGGAAATGCCCTTAGCGAAATAATAGTTTTCGGCGCAATAGCTGGAAGAGAAGCAGCAAAATACGCTAAACAAGTAAAACCTGCTGAAATAGACAAAAACTATATTTTAGAAAGTAGGGAAAAGGTACAAGAAACATTTAACTATTCCAAATCTAAAAAATTGAACCCAGCGATGGTTAAGAACAAAGTGAGACTGGTGGTTTCCAGTTTTTGCCGCCCAGTTAGAAGCAAAGAAAAGTTAGAACAAGCCTTAGAAAGATTAGAGCAAATTAAAAAAATTCTACCCCACATTGTGGCAGAAAACTTTGAAGAATTAAGGGAAGCGTTTGAAGCAAAGTTCATGTTTTTATTAGCAAAGTTAGTTGTAAAAAGTGCTATGATCAGAACTGAGAGCAGAGGTTCACATTTCAGAGTAGATTATCCAAAACAAGATGATAAAAACTGGCTGAAAAACATTATAGTAAAGATGGAAGGAGGAGAAACAAAAATTCGATAGAAAGCATATAATTATTTTCTATTGAATTAAATTTGTATTTAATTGGCTTACTCTATTGTTGCTTTTTTGAATGTTTGTGTTGCTAAAGTTACTAGTATAGCGGACAGGATTAGTAGCAGAATTAAATCAGTTATTAGATTGAAGCTTCCACTTCCAGCTAAAAGTAGTCGTGAAGCATCAACTCCGTAGGTTAAGGGATTAATGTATGCTAAATATTTCATCCATGTAGGCATTGTATCTATGGGATAAAACGCTCCGCTTAAAAATAAAGTTGGCATCGAAATCATATTTACTATAAGTTGAAATCCTTCCTGACTACGCATTTTCGTTGCAACAATCGTTCCAATACTTGCAAAGGATAATGACGTTAAAAAAGCGATTAACATCACAAATGGCATATTAATAACTTTCAATGTTGGCGTTAGAGGATAGGCTACACTAAATATTATTATTCCTTGAATTATTGCTACTGTAGAGTCACCTAACATTCTCCCAAGTATGCTTACTCTTCTTGAAACCGGTGCAACTAATATTTCCTTAAGGTAGCCAAATTCTTTATCCCATATAACTGAAATGCCTGACATATAGGAGAACATGAAAATTGCCATCATTAGAACACCAGGAATCAAGAACGTAAGGTAATCCAATCCGCCAAAAAGTCCTTTAATTCCTCCTATTCTAAACGCTGATGCCCATCCAAGTCCAAAAAATATCATCCAAAAAATTGGTTGAATTATCATTGCTGCTACTCGGGATTTTGCTCTCCAAAATCTTATAACTTGCCTATACCACATCGCATATAATGCATTTAAGTTTCTATTCATCTTCGTCTCCTCCTCATGAACATTGCTCTTCTTATGAAATCCATAAAGGATCCTTCTTCCTCTCTTAGTTTTCTTCCAGTTAACTGTAAGAAAACGTCGTCAAGCGTAGGTCTACTATATTTTATTTCAAGTATTTTTACACCGTTTGACCGAGCTATTTCAAATATTAAAGGAATTTTTTCAGGAGCATTCTCCACGGTTATAGCCAAAG
>Ga0164310_10000785_pt1 | contig 17356 bp, 18 predicted proteins | sample GuaBasSedimGuay1_FD_121795 | JGI IMG/M metagenome (GOLD analysis project Ga0164310, IMG submission 121795) | Subseafloor sediment microbial communities from Guaymas Basin, Gulf of California, Mexico - Guay1, Core 4569-9, 0-3 cm | ecosystem: Environmental > Aquatic > Marine > Hydrothermal vents... | reverse complement strand
GACTTTCCTCTAAGCCAGTGTTCACCGTTTAGAACAAATTGTCTTCCCATAAGAGGAGGACTACTCACAGCATATAATTCTCTTCCCGATATGCTAGGTTTGAAACGATCTGTAGTAATGCCTACTCTTCTAGTATTCGTAGCACCACCTATGGTAAAAATAGTAGGGCTCTTTGGGGCGAGAATAACATCGCTTGAAAAGTTTGGGTCAAAAATTTTGGTTGCAAGTAATACAACTCCTAATACTGCAAAACCTATAGCAATTGATAGCGGCTATAGAGAAATTACAGTGCTAAATGATGACATAATTGATAGAAGACCACCAGCATACCATTTTACTTTGCGCGGAGATATAATTAAAGATAAAGTATGGGGAGGATTTCCGCTGATAGGATATAAGAATGCCTCATTAAAAATCTTAACGTCAAAAAACAATAGGCTAACAGTTTTTGAATATGATACTGAACTACCTGCAACGGGGGAACCTTTGCTAACGAAATACTATTTAAAAGAAGGTAAAAATGTTATAGATCTTAAGGGTTTTCACGGTATCACATCACTTAAATTTGAAAAACCTGATGATCAAGCAATTATATTCGGAGAATTCTCATAAACCTTGATTTTCAAATCTTTTTATAAGAACTTCTTTTCTTGTAATCAACTCTACTTTAACTTATTACCGGGAAGTTCTGTCGTAAGTGAAACTTTGCTTTACATATTACTGTCTCGTTAAATTAGCCGCTTTAGCCGGTTTTTATCTTCTATTTTTGGGAGTTTTCTTCATAAAACGTGTAGACATATTAAATAATAAAAGACGATCCTTATTTCAGATAGAGGTGAGATTGGTAAATGGAAGAAACTAGAGGGATTAAGGATACAAAAATTGTGGCTTGGATGTGATTTTTAGCTTTTATTTTTGGCTTTTCTTCTGTTACTTTCCGCGGAATTTTAACCATGTTTAATGTGAAATTAACTATATGGTATGTAGTTCTCATCCTTCTCTGTATAATTCTTGCTTATCTATTTGCATTTATCGGCTTCTGGTTTTATCTTTTTAAACTGCGTCAAAATAAAACATCGTAAAAGGAGATCGCAAAATTCTTTTGATCAGATAAAGGCAAAAATGAGATGCTACGACGCTTTTAAAGGTGGAAAAATGATAATTAACTTTATGAAAGGCAGGTTTAGCAATTAGAAGCGGGAAGCCGTTAAATGGGTTATTATTGAGAAATTTAACCATTTTACTCGCTAATTCTTCTATTATATAACGAGAGCATTGTCCTAAGACTAGTTATTTCAAGTATATTATAGGCATATATCTATATTTTACTTAATTTTGATTATAACATCCATTATAAACGTAAAAAGAGCGTGAAAATAATCCGATAAAAAACATAAGCTTGCCACGAAGATGCATACACCTTCAAACCGCTATATTACTGTTACTTCTAACTCTACTATACCAATTGCACGCTAACGTTGCCCGCTTGCTTCTGTTAAAAAAGTTTTTAGTCGGCATATGTAAATCCTTAGAAAAATGACTGTAAATATTTATACAACCATAAGCGTCATCAAAAATAAAAGAGCAAAAACTCACTCTACTAGCAAGAGGGAATCATTATAAAAGAGTATTAAAAGCACTAATATACCTTTTTATGGTTTTATTTAGCTAATTGGATGTTTTGGGAGATAATTTTTCTGTTATTTGGTTATGATTGTTACGTATCCGTGTTTTCGTAGTCGTTCGAGTATTTGGTGTGTTTGTTTGAATGTCATGTTTATGCCTGCTTTTTGTAGGAGGAGTGTTAGTTGCCATATTGGTAGTTTTTTGTCTAGGTTTGCTACTATTGTTGCTGTTGTTTCTCCCATCCATGCGACTATTGGGAGGAGTTCTTCTATGTTTTTGTATTTTGGTGATATTGTGTATATTATGTTGTATTTTTGTTTTGTTTCTTCGTTTATTTCTTCACTTATTTTGTTGAGGTAGTTTTTTAGTAGTTTGTTTAGGGTTTTTTGTAGTTGTTGGATTGTTTTTCTGCTGTGTACTATTATTTCTGCTGTTGATAGAGGTGATAGGGCGATGAAGATGCGGTCTGTGGATAGCCCGAAGAATACGAGGTTGTTTTCTTCTAGTCGGTCTGATTCATAGTCGTTTACTTGTATTTTTCTATGTTTTTTGTAGATTTTTAATACTTGTTTGAGGGTTTTTGGTTCAATTTGTGTATAGATTGGTTGGCCATCTCTAGTGATTATAGTTGCTTTGATAGCTGGTGGTAAGGTTTTTAATGTTTCTTTTATTGCTTTTTCGATGTCGATCGTCATTGATGTCACCATGTTGCGGGGTTTAATGTGTTGAACATAAGTTTGTTATAGTTTTACATTTAGATATATTGAAGTTTTATTTAAGTTATATGTGAAAGTGTTAGATGTTTAAGTTGGTTTAGGTTTTAGGAGTTATTTGATGAATTAATTGAGTAGTTTCAAAATGCTTGGAAGAATTATTTCACAAAACTTTTGCACTCTCTGATTAGTTGTTTGTGTTAGTGTCCTTGAACAGGATTTTAACTAAATAATATGGAAAGGAAAAAGTTCTGATTATTTTCACTTATAGTTTTTAACTAAGCATTACTTTCACTCTATCTCCTGATAGGAGGGTTGTTTAAAGATACTTAAATGTAACTTTGATATTTTTGGATTAACTGCCTCTTATCTAAGTTTTTGGTGTGATAACTGGGGATGAGGCTTTAATTTTCTCAGAGTTTTTTATAAGTTTTAGGAGAATTCTCATCTCTTTTCTCCACTCTCTATCCTCGAGTACTCTTATTTCGTTCGAGATGTCTTTTCCCTGGAATTTCATAGAGATTAGTTCAAGGATTTCTCTTAATGTTTTGTCTTGTATTCGTATTTTCCTTAGAGAGTATAAAACGTCTGGATCTAAGGTTATCAGAAGAAGAGCGATGCCGCAGTAAGCTATGTCTGTGTTTTCAATTCTTCCACGTAGATCGAAACAATTGAGGAAAGCTTTAGTGGCATCTTCCATCCTTCCTAACTCCGAAAATAAAATTCCTGCCTTTTTAGATCTCTCGCTGCTTCTTCAAATTTCCAATTTTCATATAAAAGTTTGGAAAATAAGGTATTCTGTAAATGGTTGATGAGTAAAATTGTTGTTTGAATTTGTATTTGTTTGGAAGGTGGGACTGTAGATATGGAAATCGATTATCGGAAGTTGGCTGAGAAGTATCTTAGTGTAGCGAAGCAGGTAGCTGGGGAATTGAGAGAAAATAAGGGAGTAATTGGATGTGCGATCATAGGAAGTACTGCAAGAGGTGTTGTTCACTCTATGTCGGATATTGATCTGTTGGTTTTAGTTGATGGAAGTGGGATATATCGATGGGAGAGAAGGATTGTCAAGAATATCGTGGTAAATTTAGCTTTTCGTTCTTGGGACATTCTTGAGAAGATGGCTAGAGAGCATCCGGATACAATACTAGCTCTTAAAGATACTCTAATCCTTTATGATCCACAAGGTGTTTTGCAGTCTCTTAAGAAAGATGTAAGTATAACTAAGTCAGTAAAAGAAGAATTACTTGGAGATTTGCTTGATGAAGCTAGGTCTTTTATAGGTAAGGCTGAGAGAGCATTGGCACAATCCGGTTTAGAATCAAGTATACTTTGTTTAAGACAAGGTGCGATAAAGCTTGTAGAGTATATGTTTTTTAAAGAGACGGGAAATAGAATTAATCGGATGTACTTTTGGCAGGAAATTAAAGATATTCCATTCCCATGTGGTTTTAAAAATCTTTTTGCTGAGATACAAGGATTTAAGGATGTAGAGAAGTTATGGTTAATTAAGATGCTTAAAAAAGTCAAGAGTTTTCTCCTGGAGTTAAAGACATGAATAGTAACCATCTGCTTTGCCTAGCATGATATTCTTAGGTTTGTTTTATTATTCAAACTGGTTTGGTGTGTTATAAATATAAGGAATGTTACGTTGACGTTAAATTAACAGGGCCATTTTTGGAAATCTTTATAATGTTGGTGGGTGCGTAGTTATTTTATGCTTGAGGGTATGAGGGTTTTGGAATTAGCACAGTTTTATATTGGTCCGTTTTGTACTCAGATTCTTAGTGATCTTGGGGCTGAGGTTATTAAGGTTGAGCCTCCTTTTGGTGAGCCGTTGAGGTTTTATGATGTGATGTTTGCAGCGTTTAATAGGAATAAGAAGAGTGTTGTTATTGATTTGAAGAGTAAGAGAGGTAAGGAAAGGTTTATGGAGCTTGTTAAAGAGGTTGATGTGGTTGTTGAGGGTTTTAGGCCTGGTGTTGCAAGGAAGCTTGGTGTTGATTATGATAGTGTTAGGAAGGTGAATTCTTCTATTATTTATTGTTCTATTTCTGGTTTTGGGCAGGATTCAGAGTTTAGGGATATTCCTGTTCATGATATTAATGTTTTGTCTTTTGCTGGGATTTGTAAAGTTACGGGGTTGAGGGTTGGTAGACCTGAGGATCCTAATGTTCAGCTTTCTGATTTTGCTGCTGCAATTTACGCTGCTATTTCTATTTTGGCTGCGTATGTTCGTAAGCTTAGGACAGGTGAAGGTACTTATATTGATGTTAGTATGTTAGATTCTGCTTTTGCTGCTATTCCTGCTCACACTGCTCATATTTTGAATGGTCTTGGTGATGTTCGAGATTTTATTAGGAATCCCGGTTATGGTATTTATAGAACAAGAGATGGTTTTGTTTCTTTAGGGATTTTGGGAGAGCCTCATTTTTGGAGAAATCTTTGTAGGGCTTTGGAACTGGATTTTGGTGATTTGGGTTATCGTGAGAGGATGGAGAGGTATGAGGAGATTAGAGAAGTTATTCAGGATAAGTTGAAAGATATGAGTACGAGAGAGGTTTTTGAATTGTTGAGGGCTGCTAATGTTCCTTTTGGTGTTGTTAATAGTGTTGAAGAAGGAGCAGTAATTGTTGAAAAGAGAGGGATTATTGGTAGAGTGGAGTATAAGGGGAAGGTTTATAGATGTGTTTCTTTTCCAGTAAGATTTTCAAATTATGTTGTTAAAAGAAAAGGGAAGGCCCCTAGGCTTGGAGAAGGCTGAGAACAGTGAATCATTTCTATTGTATCGTATTGGTCATTTGTATTAGGGGATGTTTGTTGAAGGTTATAACTCCAAGCTTTCATATTGTTTAGCTTGTAGGAGAGATTTGTATGAGTGTTAGCTGTAAGATCAATGTTTGGGGGAAAATTTTGTTAAACTTTCCAATAATTTTGTTGGTTTAAACCACGGAGAGCTTCTTGAAAGGTATGTTGTGTTTGTTTGGAAGGATTGTAAGGATTTATATGAAAGATTGGTTGCAAGACGGAGAATTTATCCGGGGAACTTGGAGTTTGCGGTTAAGTTTATTGTTAAAAATCGTGAGAAAATTTTAGGGACAAAAAACTTAGTTTTAGATTTATTGGAGGGTTGTTTAAGGAAAGTTTGCAGTCTTTTTGAAGTTACAGGTTTAGATGTTAGGGTTTTTCTTTTTGTTGGCACTTTGAATGCTGATGGTTTTACAGATACTTATAAGGGTGAGGAAACTCTTTTTATTGGTTATAAACTTGCTTCTTTACATTATCCTCGATTGGTGGAGGTTTTTCTATGTCATGAACTTACCCATTTTGTTCATGGTAAGATTCTTTCCGAACTGTTGGGTTTGTCTTGGGACAAGTTGTTTGACGATGTTTTAGATTGGTGGTTTACTGCTGCATTAGTATGGGAGAGTTTAGCTACTTTTGCTTCAAAAACTTTAGTTCCAAGATTTAGTGATAGGGAATACTTGGCTTGTTATCTACCTAGCTGTGGGGATTATAGGTGGTTTGAAGAGAACAGAGAACTTTTGTTAAAGAGGGCCACTAAGTTACTGGATGTAAGGGATTTTAATGTTTATAGGGAGTATTTTATGGGTGGTAGTCATCCTAAGGATATTTCTTCTCCTAGAACTGGATACTATGTTGGTTATTTGGTTATTGAAAAGTTAGTTAGAAGGTTGGGTTTTTCAAAACTTGTTAGACTCCACCCAAGTGAATGGAAAAAATTAATTGCAAACATTTTAATGCAAAGATAGCGGTGCTGGTTCCTTTAAGGTTTGCTGCCATGTATTGTCCTAATGAGAGTTTATCTTGTTACATAATTAACAAGACCATGGTATAGGAGATTTGGAAGTTGTTTAATGTTTTCCATAAGGGTGATAGAGATTTTAATGTGCTACTAATTAATTTTATATAGTTGAGGGCATATATATGAATTCAATGTTTACTGGGTGATGTGCTATGCCTTTTGTGGAAAAGGATGATGTTAGGCTTTTTTATAGGATTGATGGTGATGGGAAACCTATTGTGCTTATTCATGGTGCTTGGTCTAATCATAGCTGGTGGAGACCAATAATTGATTTGCTTTCTAAAAGATATATGACCGTGGCTGTGGATGTCAGAGGCCATGGAAACTCAACTAAGTTAGAAAAGCCTTTTTCGGTTGAGGGTTTTGCTGAGGATCTTCATTTCATGTTGGAGGAGTTAGGTTTTGTTGAGGTTGTTTTGATGGGACACTCTATGGGTGGTATGATTTCTATGCAATATGCGTTAGATCATCCTGAGAGGGTTAGGGGTTTGGTCCTTGTGGCCACGACTCCTAGGCCTGGTAGACATTTGAAGTATCATTTGTTCTATTATTTGGCGAAGCTGAAGCTTATCTCCTATGAGAAGATTCTTGTGAAAACTTTAAGGAAAATGTTTCATCCTTCTACACCTAGTGAAACTGTTGAATGGGCCATTAAAGAACTGTTAAAAACTAGTAAGGAAGATTTTATAAAAATTCTCAAAACCGTAGAGAAGTTTGATATTACACATCGTCTTGATGAGATTAAGCAGCCTGCTCTTATAATTGTTGGAGAAAGGGATAGTTTAACTCCTCCAGAAAAATCCCAACTATTAAATTCGAAAATTCCTAACTCAAGGCTAGTTTTTATCGAGGAATGTGATCATACATTAATATTGGATAAACCTGAAAGAATCGTAGATGAAACAACAAAATTTCTCGAAGAAATTAATTATTGAGTCCGTGTTATCGGTTTGTAGTTGTTTGTCGCAAAAAAGGGGTTGTTTTAAGTAAGATCATGAGATTTGCAGTCTTATAAACAAAAGGTATTTTTTGTTGCTATTTTCCATTGAATTAAAGTTTGAAACTTCTAATTTAAAGCGAAGAATTTATTATAAAGTTATATGAAAAGGTATTGTTTAGAGGGGTGAAGTTTCATGAGTTTGGATGAGTGGAGAAATATTGGTTCTGATCTTATGGATGTTTTGAGGCTTGAAACTTATCCTGTGGCTGTTAAACTAGTTAAGAGTGATGAGGAATTTCCTGAGAATGTTAGACGCCCTCAGGAGCTCTTTGGTTTTAAGATAAATTTGTGTCAGGCTTTTGGTATGTCTAGGAGATATGGGTGGACTATGGGTGTTTCTAAGGATGAATGCGCATGCAATTTTGCTCGTTTCTTGTATGGTTGGGCTTCTTTAGACAGTGAGGATGTTTTGGTTGATTTTCTTCTGGAGGCTGGTTTCTTTAAGGATCGTGAAGCTGCTTTAAGGGGTGCTAAGTTTACTGTTGAGAATTGTAAGCTTAAGGTTGGGGAATGTCAGGGTATTGTTACTTCTCCGTTGAATAGGACAAAAATTGAGCCTGATGTTATTTTGATTTATGGGAATCCTACTCAGGCGTTTATACTTGTTCACGGTTATTTGTATAATGTGGGTGGCGCGATAGATGTTCAGTATACTGGTAGGCATGCTTCTTGTGCTCATGGTGTTCTTCAAACATATTTATCTCAAAAATTTAATTTTGTTTTGCCTGATGAGGGAGATAAAATCTTTGCTGCTACTGAGGATCATGAGGTTATTGTCGCTGTTCCAGTGAATATGCTTAGTGATGTGTTGAGTGGTGTTAAAAGTATATTTGAGAGGAAAGTGATGAGGTATCCGACACCGTTTTATATGCGGTATCAACCAGTATTTCCAGAGGCTTTTAAGAAACTTGGAGATAAACTAAAGGAAACGAAAGGTTAATAATGTTTTGTCGATTAATTTTATATTAGAGTTAGGAAAATTGTTGATCCCGTTTATTTTAAGTTGAATAAAGTATTTGTTCTGGGCTTATGCCATGTTATGAAGATTATGGAGATAATTTGCTGAGAATTGGTAGAGAATAGTTGGAAGAAGAATCTGTGGTTGATGAGAAAAATTGTAGTGTTGTTAAGAAGAAAACTGGATATTGTCATTATTGTAGGGCTCCAGTGCCTCATGGTGTAAAAATATGTTCTAAGTGTAAGGCCCTCGCAGAAAAGAGAAAGAAAATGTTATATTGTAGATGTGATTATGCATCGGTATGGTATCGGTTTCCTCGGTAAGTTCTTTTGCGGAAGAGAAAGAATTAAGATCATAACAAGATTAATGAACTATTGAGGTTCTATGTATATATAATGTATTACAAAAATTAAGGAAATGGGTACTTGGGAAGTAGGTGTGAGATTTGGAAAGAGAATTCTTATTTGTTGGAATTTTAACTATGGTTTTAGGATTTTGTTTGTGGTTTGCAATTGGCTACTTAGGATTTTTGCTTATAGATGTGTTTGGAGTTGCTTTTCTAATTATATGTGAAATTGTTGAAAGAAGCAGTAGTACTGTTAAGAAGAAGAGTGGACGTTGCCTTTACTGTGGAGCCCCCGTACCTTATGGTGTAAAAATATGCCCTAAGTGCAAGGTTGAAGCGGAAAAGAAAAAAGTATTGTTGTACTCTAGACAGGAAAGATGGTTACCATTTTAAACAAATCTTTTTTATTTAATATCTCCTGTCTATATTATTTTCAGGTTTAGTGGTCCATCGAAAATAATCTCGTAGATGATGTAAATTTGGGGTATTTTGCAAATTGTTGATATTTATGTGGAGTTTATTTGTTGTATTATATTTATGTCGTATATTTCGTAGAATTTTTCACTTTTTCTGATGTTTTCTATTCTTTTTATGTTTAGTTCTTTCAATATTTGTTTGAGTACGTGGATATTTGGGTTTTTGTGGAGTTTTTCTAGTGCCCTTTGTTTTGTTATTAGGCCTACTCTAATTTCTTGTGACAATAGTGTTTTTTCTAGTTTTTCTGTGTGAATGTTGTGGGCAAGTGCTGAGATTTTGCAGTCTGTTGCGGATGCTTCAGATATCTCAGGAAATTTAAAACCGTATTTTTTGAGTATTGTTTTTTGCATGTTTCTGTTTGGGATTTCTATTGCTTTTAGATGTATTGTCGTGTTGTTTTTTGTGAATTCTTCTATTTCTTTTTCTTTTAACCAGTATTTTTGAATACGATTCATTATTTTTTGTAGTTCTTGTTTTATTTCTGTTTGGTGCTGTGGTTTTATATCGTTTAGTAGTTCTTGCATGTATTGTTTGCTTCTTTTCTCGTATATTTTTGGGTCCGCTTGTTTTATGCTGTATATGAAGGGGTTTTCTATTCCCAAGAAGTTTTTCCAGTATTTTAGAGGTTTGTAGTATTGGTGGTAGGTTTGTGCTAGGTCTATGCCTAAAATTCTGACTTTTATATTGTGTTTTAGCTGTATTTTTGCCATTATTGGTGGGTTAATTAATCTTTGACATATAGAGCAAGGATCTCCGACTTTTATTGAGAGGGAGAAAACTTTTTGTGTAAGTTTTTTAGGAATTTTGAAGGTTATGTGTTCTACTCCAAGCTCGTTTACTATGTTTTCGATGTTTTCTTTACATTCTTTATGTTTAAATCCGTGGTCTATTGTGAAGGATAAAACTTTGAGTTTATATTTTTCTTTTGCTAGAATTAAGGCTGTTGTGCTGTCTTTCCCTCCACTTAAAGCAACTAACGCATCATATTCTTCTCCCTTGGTATCTTTGAATATTTTTTGTATGTCTCTTTTCGCTATTTCTCTGAGTTGTAGGAAATCTGGTTTTTCTTTTTGATACTGTTGGCAGAGGTTGCATAGTCCTGATTCTTCTATTTTTATGTTTCCAATTTTATATTTGAGTCCTCCTTCTACATCTATTGGAAAATTTCTATAAGTTTCGTCCAGAAGACATAGTTGACATGTTTTATGTTTCATTTTATTACCCTTAAAATGTTTTAATTCTCATTTTTAAACTGCAATATTTAGTTACGAAGAAAAATATGGCAGGAAGAAAATTTCCTCACACTTCTAGAGTTAAAAGATGAGATTTAAAAGAAGAAAAAGTTGATGAATGATTTTATATTTTAGCTATTTTGTACTGGGAATTAAACATAGGAATTTGAATTTTGTTTTCCCTGTGTTTTTAAGTTGATGTTTTTCGTTTGGAGGTATGTAGATTACATCTCCAGGGCCGACTTTGTGTTCTCCCTCCTCGCTTACGACTGTTCCTTCGCCTTCTAGGATGAATACTTCATGTTCCCATGGATGTGTGTGAAGTGGAGAATAGCCTCCTGGTTCCATTTCGAATAATCTCATGAAGAAGTTTTTTGCGCCAACTTTTTCATCTATAAGCCATCTAACTGTTGCTCCTTTAGCACCTTCTTCCGTTACCTCCTCAGCTTTAACTTCACGGTAATTAAATATCTTCATTTTATTCACCATGTTTAATTGTTACAAATTAGATATAATAATGCATGTTAAAAATAAGTTCCTCACTCGATGTAATAGTGCTTTATACTATTTAATAGTTGCTTGTTTTCCAAAAATATTAAAATTAAGTTTTGAAAGTATGTTGTGTATGTGGGGGTGCTTAGTTTGAGTGATGAATCTAGAGTTCGAATGCGTCAAAGTTTGTTTGCTATATTTGCTGGTGTTTTGATGCTTATTGGTGGTTTTCGTGGTAGAGCTGGAGGATTAGTTAAATTGATTATTGAAGCTACTGAGGCAGGTCTTTTACCTCTTGAAGTTTCTAGGTTTATTGGTAATATTGTTGTTTTGCTTGCTTTTTTGGGTGGTGTTACTGTTATTTTTGGTGGTTTTTTACATTTTGTTAAGGCTCCGAGGTTTATTGCTAATTTTCTTGTTTCTTTGGGTAGTGGGGTAAGTGTGTTTAATCTTACTTTGACTTTGATTGCATCTGGTCCAACTGTTAAATTATCGCTTTTGAAGTCTAGTTTTAAGGGACTTGTAAATATTGGAATTGATTTTGCTTTGCTTTTATTTGCTAGTGTTTTTGCCTTTTTTGCTTTGGTTAATGATCCTTTAGGTTTTATTTTAGGTATGGTTGCAGGTACCTTAGTTAACTTTTCTGGTTCTTTAGCTGAGTTTAAGGTTATCTCTAGGTTTTTGAGTAGTTTAGGTGTCTCCTCTCTCCCTCAACCCGTAGCTAATTTTCTTATATTTCTATTTTTCTCCGGAGTTTTCTTTTTTGTTGCAGGAATTTTTTACGGTTATAATTTCTATCGGCTTGGGATATTCTTTTTTGCTTTAGGGTTTATACTTTTTTCATTGCCAGTTTTTATCTTAGTTTTAGGTTTTGTATTTGACTTGGTAAACACTATAAGATTATTATTTGGTTTAGTAGGTATGTTTTTTGCTGCTCTTGGTTTGTGGTATGGTCTTAGAAAATTATAGAAGGGAAAATGAAATTGTTAATAATGTCAGTCATTTGAGTTATTTTCGCCTAGTAGGAAGTGTATCATTGCTATGATTATAGCTGCCGCAATTATTCTTAGCTTTTTTACCTTTTTTACAAGTTTTTCTGGGTTCCCTGTAACATCTTTCTTAAGGATGAGGTAGGTTATACCTAATGATACTATGGAGATAATTATGGAGGCTGTTATAAGGAAACCTTTGCCCATTGTTAAAAGTATGTTTGCTCCTATAGTTCCTAGTATGGAATAAATTCCAATTAGTCCTGTTTTCCCCATCCAACATGGCAATATTATTTTTTGTAATGGATATTTCTTGGCTCCTAAGTAAATGAGAAGTAGATCATCTGGCAGAGGAGTTAACGAAAATATGAAGACTGTTTCTTCCCCCATGGTGTAAAGTACTTTATCTAGCCATATGAAGAAATCTTTCATCTTTGGTGAAAGTTCTATACTAGGGGAAAATTTGTTTGAAGCAATATCTATAGTTTTTTTGCCCACGTAGCCTAGGTAGTAGCTTGCTAGTTCCCCTACCATAGATCCGAACCCTGCACATATAGAAATGAAAAGTGGGTTGTATCCTTGTGCAAATAGAATCATGAATAGTATGATTGAAGGTGCAAAGGAAAAGAAGACTCCAAATGAGCTGAAAAATCCAATTAATGTAGCAGACATCCAAGGGTTGATGGATATGAGGTTTTCTAGCCAAAAATATAGTTTATCTAATATTTCCAAAGCTAAGCACCTAAATTCTACTTGAAATGATTATAATTTCTTGTTAGAAGGAGTATTCTTATTTGTAGTTATAAATATTACTATTTTTATTTCGATTTTCTTTTGTCTTTAAAGTGAAAATAAAGGGTTTTTTATATTCCATTATGGAATATATAGTTAATTCTTACTTTATAGATAAAAATAAAGCTCAATAGTAGGTTATATGCTCAATTTTTATCTCCTTCTTTGTTTTTATCCAATATGTTGAAATTTTTTCTCAATCACCGATCTTAAAACTGGTTTAGCACTATTATAGAAGGATTTTGAATTATTACTTTGAAAATTAATTGTTAGTTTTATTTTCGTTACATTTATGTTTATATATCTTTCCTTTAACGAAATACAACTAGAGGATTTTTTTATTTCGATAGAAAAAGAAGGTTAGATTGATTTCCATATTTTGTTTATTATGTTTTTCGGATCCTCTTTTGTGGTAAAGAAGATCCATTTGTCTCCTGCTTTGATTCCAGCGAAGTATTCTTGTTGTGGTATGTTTAAAGCTATATATCTGTCTTCTTCTACTGTTAAGGTGGTATATTTTGCTCCTTTAAGTGTTACTGAAGGCTCTTTATTTATGATCGTTGATATTATATCGGGGTCAAGAGTAAGAGATCCTTTACTTGTTAGTATGTTACCTGATTCATCCATTATTACTAGGTTATCTACTTCTGCTTCTAATTGTTTTGCGATGTTCTCAATTGACATGGTTAATCACTGAAATCCTTTGCATACTATCATCTATTTTAAGGTTACGATCCTAACTACAGTAATATTATTTTCTGAGTACTAATGAAACGCGTCTAAACTTATTATATTGAGTACCCGAAACTAAATTATGTATACTACGGTTTATGGTTGAATTAAAGTTTAATATTATTGTAAAAAAGTTTTCTAAGCTTTGTTGCAGTCTGTATTGTTTAGCTACCATAAAAGTTAAAAGGAATGTAGAAAAGGCTATAAATGGGGGAGAACCTTGGTGGAGGTTATTGTTTCACAGATAGGGAGCATAGATAAAAAGAGATTTTTTCCTGGGAATTTTGTCACGATTAGGGGCCGTGTTATACAGCTTTATTTCGATACTTTTCGAAGGGAAGCTTATTTGACTGTTGAAGATGGAACGGGAGGAATTCTTGTTAGGGTTAAGGAAGCACCATCTCAAACAGTTATGGTTGGGGCTGTTGTAAATGTTCGAGGAGCTTTGAAAATTTATGAAAATAGTTTTTTATAGAGTCTTCAAACATATTTAAGCTTCAACCTGTTGAAGATGGTTTTCCAGAACTTGCTGAAGTACAAATACCAGAAGAAGATGAAATTCTCTCATTTGAAAATGATAGATGGGTTAAACCGTTTGTAGAAAAACCGGAAAATATAGTACAGCTTTATAGTGTAACGGTGAAACGGGAAACAGCTTTTGAATATGTAATTATCGGATGTGCAATGTGTTGTTTAGCCCTTTTGCCTATACCTATTGTTAGTTGTATTCTTTGTGGTTTGGCGTTTTTCTTATTGTTCTTGGCCTTACAACGCAAAAAACATCTATCACTGAGTATGAGCAATTAAGGAGTAAAATCTTCAAAACAGCTATACTGTTCTTATTGTCACATCATACTGTTGATAAATTGCATAGATGTTTAAAATTAAAGTTTAAGTCGCACAGGATATATCTTTGTGCTAGATGTAGTGGAGGACTTCTCGGTTTTATAGCTGGAATGTTATTTATAAAAATTGTAGAACCTTTTCTAAGTGAAATTCAAACGATGCTTTTAGCTAGTTTTATGGCCATGCCTGCTCTTTTGGACTGGTCTACTCAGAAATTAAAGTTAAGGGAGAGTACAAACAATATTAGAGTTATGACAGGTTTTCTTTTAGGACTGGGATCAATAATGACTATGTTAACAGTGAATATTTTATTGCGAATGATAGTGACATCTGTTTTTCTTCTGATCTTTGTGGGTGTGACTGCATTAGCTAAAGAAGAAAATAAATGTATTTACATTCCAATCTAGATAGCATTTTTTCATGGCAATGTATCATTTAAGGTGTATTTTATGTAGTGAAATAGACTCTGAGATTCCTAAAAAATATTTGAGTGTCAAGCAGTTCTTATTATTTGTAATTGGGTATTTTGACGCTTCTTTTTTAGGTTAATCTATTCTTTTTAACTCTTTGTTATTACCGGAAAATTTTAATTAAGAGTTTTAATGTGAAGTTTCACAGCTAATATGGGGGTGTTGCTGTGCAAATTGTATGCCCCGGTTGTGGTGAAACTGTAGAGTTACGTGTGTATGTTAGGGTGCGTGTTAATCCTGTTACAAATACGATTATTGATGTTATGACCTTTTTTGAATGTCCCATATGTGGTTATGAGGAGGAAATATTTGACAGGGAATATGAAATAACAGAGGAATAAAATGAGTTAATTATTTTTATGTTATAGTTCTAATTTCTCTCCAATTTTTGAATTGATCTGGGTATTGAAGAAAAACATATAAATTTTCGCTCTTTGTTTCTTCTTTTAGCTGTAAAAGTGTTTTTAGTTCTTCTTCGTTTGGAGGCCAGTACATGAGTGATAGTTTTTTGTTCAATTCTCTTCCTAATTTTTTGATTTTTTGAACTAATTGACTGTAATTTTTTCCTCCTATTCTTGGTAATAGTACTTCCCATGGATTTACCATGATTATAAGGTGATCGAAAAGCTTTGCGATATTTTTTACATCTATACCTAGATGTTCTTTTAAGCCTTCTTCAAATCGAAGTACAGTATCGAATTCTAAAGCGAAAAGAGGATTTATATTTAATTCTTTGGTTTTTTCAACTGCTTTTGAGAGAAATGATTCTATGTTTTTACTTCTCCATTCTATCCACTCATTGAATAGTTCTTTTTCTCCCTGTAGAGTAGTGAGGTTAAAGTCTTTTGGGGCTTTTTTGTTCGTGGAAAATGTTGTTTTACATTTTTCACAGAAACAGTATGAAATGCTTGCATATCCGGTTAATGCAAAAATTAGGTTTTCGATGTTTATTTGTGATATTTCTTCAAGTGTTTTAAGGAATTGTTCTTCGTATCTTTCGTTTGAAGGACATATAAATCCCTCAGGCATTTTACCATTTGTATCAATGGTTCCGTATTCTTCTGCTAGGTATTCGTCATAATGAACATATATGAGTCCTTTTACTTCTATATCTACATCTTTTAACAGGTTTATCATTTTTGGTCCTAGTTCTCTTAGTTTTTCGTTTTGAAGTGACACGCTGCTTGGGTAATATGCTTGTCCATCTCCTCCCTTAAGGACTACTATTGCTTCGCTAAGTGTGCCTCCTATTTGAAGTAACAATTCTTCTATTGATATTTTTAATTTAGGTGGATCGAAAATTGGTTTTGCTCCTTCATATACCAATTCTTTTATTTCCACACGCATTCCCTTCTATTATGTTCTATTTTTGAATATTCTTTAGGTATGGTTATTTTAGGTTCATGTAATGCATAGGGTCCTTTACCCTTAAGTATGTGTTTGAGTGTTAGTTTTTCTCTTATAGGTAGTTTGATACTTTCCATGTAAATCTTTCCATTTTCTTCGATAGTTTTTGATCTACTTTGCGTTTTAGATGGCTGTCAACTACTTTAAATTATGGAGTGTTAATATTTTAGGTTAAGTTTTAGGCTGCCGTAAGTGTTGTTGACAATTGAATGTTGTAGTGTGTATTTTTTTAAAATCGTCAGTTGTGTTGAATACTGTGTTCAACTTGATAATTGTTATTATAGCAATTACTACATATAAATTTTGAGATAATTATGAATAAAATAGTGAGATATGCAAAAACTTAGAAACTTTAATGAAATAGATACAAGAAATATATACTAATTTCGAAAAAACATATGATCTCTCTTTTAAATTCTTACATAGGTTTTAAGTTTAGTAAAAAAGGAGTTAAATTTTTTGTTTATTTTTCTTCTTTTTGTATGAAGGCTGTTATTAGTTTGATAGTGTTTTCAAGATCGTTGATGTTGAGTATTGAGAGTGGGCTGTGAATATAGCGGCATGGGATGCTTACAACGCCGGATGGAACTCCTTTCTTTGTTAGGTGTATAACTCCGGCATCTGTTCCTCCACTTACTGTCCGTTTGAATTGGAATGGAATATTGATTTCTTTAGCTGTTTCAATGAGTTTTCTTAAAATTTTGGGATGTGTTATTACGCTTCTGTCAGCTATTGTTATTGCGGGGCCTTGTCCCATTTTTGTAGATGTTAAGTGTTCAGGGGTTCCAGGGGTATCTGAAGCTGTAGTTCCTTCTATCGCTATTCCTATGTCTGGTTCTATTTGCCAAGCAGCTGTTCTTGCTCCTCTCAATCCTACCTCTTCCTGGACTGTTGCAACTGCATATACGGTGCAAGACGTATCCTTAATGTTTTTCATTATTTCTATTAGAACGGTGCATCCGGCACGGTCATCAAAAGCTTTTCCCATTACTTTATTATTTCCAAGTTCCTTGAATCTTGGAGAAAATACTGCAATAGATCCTATTGAAATTCCTAGTTTTTCAACTTCTTCTTTAGATGATGCGCCGATATCTATGAAAAGTTGTTCAATGCTTGGTGCCTTTTTTAATTCTTCTGGCTTTAGGAGATGTGGAGGCTTCGCACCTATATAGCCGTATATGTTCCCTTCCTCGGTTTTTATCATTACTTCTTGGGAATAGAGTACTCGGGGATCTATGCCTCCTAATGTATGAAATCTTAGGAAACCATTTTTATCTATGTGTGTTATTAGAAGGGCGACTTCATCCATGTGTGCTGCTATCATAATCTTTGGTTCTTTGCCTTTATGTTCTGCTATGACATTTCCAAGGTTGTCTACATAAACTTCATCGGATATTTTCTTCATTTCACTAATTATGATTTGACGAACCTCTTCCTCATATCCAGGTGG
>Ga0164310_10000782_pt1 | contig 17387 bp, 11 predicted proteins | sample GuaBasSedimGuay1_FD_121795 | JGI IMG/M metagenome (GOLD analysis project Ga0164310, IMG submission 121795) | Subseafloor sediment microbial communities from Guaymas Basin, Gulf of California, Mexico - Guay1, Core 4569-9, 0-3 cm | ecosystem: Environmental > Aquatic > Marine > Hydrothermal vents... | reverse complement strand
TGACGACACAAAACAACTTCTTAATATCATCCACGAAAAAGTATCGAATACGCAGATTGATGTGGCGGATATCAAGGCGCGAATTGTAAATGTTGAGAAGTCGCAAGAGAAGCACGACACGAAAATTGAATGTTTGGAGAGGCAGTCTGATAAAACAAACGGTGCTATCAAAGCGATGAAGTACTTGTTAGGTTTGGTTGCCGCTGGCGTCGGCGTTCTCTTTGGCGTATTCCGATGAGGGATGAATATAATTTTGATGATGTGATAAACTTTTTTTACGCCGGATTATTCTGCGGATTAATCGCCGGTGTGTTGATTGGGTTAATTGTAGGGAATTGGATATAATGCGATTAAAATTATTCACGATATTTATTTTATTATTTGTTTCGAGTTGTTCATTTATCCCACCGGCTCCGGTAAGTGCGACGGCGACGGAGGCGGAGAAAATAGAGTATCAAGAAAAACTCGCTGATTATAACGAAACGATGAACACTGTTAATCTTGTGTCGAAGTTTGACCCTACCGGAACGATAGGTATCGGTGCGGGGATACTTGGCGTAATCGGGACTGTTACTGCGTCGTTGAGCCGTAGTAAAGCGAAGGCGAAAGCAGGGGAATATATGGGTGCGGCGACATCGCTAATTGACGGGATAAATCAGGCGAAAGATGAATTGCCGGAGAGCGTAAAAGTAAAATTATTTGATATTTTAAAAACGTCGCAAGACAAGCACGGTGCTGTTTCTACTGTTGAGCAGATACGTGCGGATTTGAAAAAACCGGATAAAAAGCTATAGGTTATGAAATATGGGAAAGAATACAATACGACAAGTATCTTTACCTCTTGGCGGAATAAGCAGAGATACGGCATATCAGGAGCAGAAGCCATTTACTACTCCTTATGCTATGAATATTCGTCCCCTTGAAACAGAGACTGGTAGGCATAGACTATCTACACGCCCCGGCTTATCTAAATTATCCAATTCACTTGGGGGCTCAATCCAATTATTAGATGAAATATCACTTGTTGGTAATGCTGATTATTGTAATATCCAATCCTTCTACGATGATTTTAATGGCGAATACTTCACTGAATGGTCGGCAATAGGATTGTGGACATTCTCCGATAGTACTACTCGTGAGTGGCTTACTCCGAACTACCATATAGACGACGCTACTTATACATCATCTACCGGATATGTTGGGGTATTATTAAATACTGGTATTCTTTCATCTTTTGATAGTTCCGAAAAGTTTACAATAACCACCTCTGTTGTTATGGGTAATAACACGGAAATAGACGGTACATACTATACGTTCTTTTATGCTGATAGTGCTGGCGAGAATGGATATTATGTTGAAACGAATATAACTACATTTGAAGATAGTGGGGAGTATTATTACAGATACAGTGTAATTTTGTATAGATATACTACTTCCGGCGGGGTGGTTACTTTGACCTCATTAGATACTGCAGAATATACCGGTTCGTCTAAAGTAGTTAATTCTCCGCTGTACATTAAAGTTGAGTGCGACGGCGGGGATGTAACTGCATATATCAATGATGATGAGACTGTATCTGATACAGGACTGTCAGAGGATGATTATGTCGGCTATGGATTGTATGGTGGGGCTATATCATCATTTCTTTTAGATTATGTATCAAATACCACATTTTCCGAAACTCCTCGTGATTTGCTTGTATGTATTGCTGGCGGGGACTTAATGGTAGAGGCAGACCCTTATCAATTCAACGATGTTACCGGTGATTTGGCTGGTAAGTTTAGAACAGACGTAAAAATCAATGGTGCTCAACGTTTCCAGTTGTATTATATTGCGGACAGAGGGCAAAGAATAGCCGGATTGGAAGGAACGGTCAATGCTACCGCTCTTGATGATAGCGGCGTATCTGATTGGACAAGTTACGGGATTGATACTGATACTGATGTTGTGTTTATATATAATACCGAAGGTACAGAATTAGGCGAATATGACGGAGTATATGAAATATCTTCTGTATCGGCGGGTCAAGTAACGCTCGCTTCATCTGTCGGCGGTTCATCTGATTGTGCATACCGGATATGTAGGGGTGCAAAGATATACAACCCCGCCGAAGAAACTACTCCGGTTGAATTGTGGAAAACAGAAGAATACACGGAAGAAGAGGCAGATAATTTAGGGAATGAAGACTTGGAAGGTGAGCCGAAAGGTTCAGTTCCTATGAATTGTGATTTGATTTGTGTTTATAAAGATAGAATGGTATTAGCGGAAAGCGGGAAACACGTATGGTATATGTCGAGGCAGGGTAATCCGCTTGATTTTGACTATTCAATAACTGATGATGTATCTGCCGCGATTGGCGGGACTACCGCAGACGGCGGGGAAATAGGTTGTATATTCACGGCGATAGCACCTTACTCTGACGATTATATGATAATGGCAGGTAAAAATGAGTTATGGATGATGAAGGGAGACCCGGGTTACGGCGGGCAAATAGACAATGTTTCATATCACGTCGGGATTGTATCGGCTCGTGCGTGGACACACGGAGCACAAGGCGAGATGTATTTTATGTCTCACGACGGATTGTATATGTTGCAGGGTCGTCAATTAACAAAATTGAGTAAAAATATAGCAGAATTAGAGAATATAGAAATACCCGTTGAATTACAGTATGACGCTTCCGTGAATGGCGTTTATATCAATCCGGTATTGAATGCTGATAGCAGTTCAACAACCGGATATACTTTATGGTATTACGATTGTGATACTCAATCGGTATGGGAAGCAGAATATCCGTCCGCTTATTGCGGGAGAACGATGTTTTATCATCAGGGGCTATCAAGGAATATATGCTTATGGGGCGGAAGAGATGGTTTTATCCGTTATCACTGTAAGGAAGCGAGAAAAGATACAACAATTGCCATTGATAGCAAAATAACTATTGGTGCGATGAAAATAACAACAGAAGGCTGGAAGCCGGGCGTAATGGATAGATTGATTATTGCGTTATCGGATAGTTCAGATGATGCTACCTATTCATTTAGAACAGGGAAAACGGCGGATATTGCTTATAATTCTACGCCACACTGGACAGGCGGGGTAAAAGCAGGCCGAGAATATCTTTCTGTTGTAAAAGCAAAAGGATTTTACGGTTACCTTGACATTGAACCAAACGACGACGGTCATTTGTCATTAGAAGGTATTCAATGGATTAGGCGGGGGACACGGTAAATGACGCTCAAAGTTAATTATCCCCGTGATACTAGCGTGGCCGTCCGGTCGGCTATTCAACAGTTGAACAAAAGACTTGATAATACTATAACAAAACACTTGACGGATTTTGACAATCCTCATCAGGTTGTTACATCAGATGTATCCCCACTATCAACAAAGGGAGATTTATTTACTTTTTCTACTGTTGATACAAGATTGCCGGTAGGAACAAATGGCCAAGCGTTAATGGTAAATAGCGGGGAAGCGACAGGCTTAAAGTGGAATACTTTGACGGCATCCCATATATCAGACTTTGATACAGAAGTATCTAATAATACAAGTGTAACAGACAATACTACACACAGAGGATTAACAGACAATCCTCATTCAGTAACTGCGACACAGGTAAGTGTAGATACTACATTATTTGCCGGTAATCTTTCAAGTGCCGACGATACTGTTCAAAAGGCATTGGATACTCTTGATGATTTAACATTTGCGGGTGCTAATCCAACTGGTGGCGCAGAAGGTCAAATGCTTGTCAAAGATAGTGCTACGAATTATGATTATTCGTGGGACGTTGTATTATCGAATTATAACACAAGATTAGGGTTGAATGCTCTTGATAGTTTATCAACTGGGACAAACATTACTTGCATAGGTGCTTATGCGGGCGAGAACAATAATACTGGTATTCGCAATACTTTTTATGGTGCATTTTCTGGAAGAGCATTAGAAACTGGCGACGATAATACTTACTATGGTTATGGTGCAGGGTTACATTGCCACGCAAATAGAGATAAATCAACGTTTATAGGCTCTTATGCTGGAGATTATAATACTTCGGGAACATATACGGCAATAGGATATAAAGCCGGAAACAATACAAGTTCTGGTTATTCTTTACATTACGGTGTATCTGTCGGAGCATATGCAGGAGAAAATAATCAATATGGATTTTATAACGTATTGTTAGGGGGTTATGCTGGTAATACTTGCGACGGGGAAGGTTCTATTGCAATTGGTTATCGTGCTTTATTCAGTACGACATCGGCAGCAGATAATAATATTGCTATTGGTATGGAGGCAATGGATAGTTCTGTTACCGGCGACGCAAACATCGGGATAGGAAGACGTTCAGGGTATTCTTTAACGTCCGGCAACGCAAATACGATGATTGGAGACGGAACGGGATTAGATTTAACAACAGGGAATTACAATACGTTTCTCGGTTATCAAGCGGGATACAATGTTACCGGAGGTAATGACCATTTGTTTCTCGGCTATCAAGCCGGAGACGATATAACATCGGCAAACAATCTTTTTATTGTCAATACGCAGGGAACAACATCAACGACTGGGGCGTTATTGTATGGAGTGTTCGACCCGACGGCGTCCAGTCAAGACTTAACAGTAAATGCCGATTTGAAAATCACGTATGAACTAGAACATTTAGGAAATAAAATAGGTTTCTTCGGGACAAGCCCGGTTGTTCAAGATACTGTTGCTGATTTAGCGTCGGCTACCGCCGGAGCGAGTTATACGGCCACAGAACAAACTATGTTACAGAATTGTTATGACAAAGTTAATGAATTATTAGACGCTTTACAAAGTTACGGATTGGTATAAATGGGTAAATACGCATATTCTCAAACAGAAACAGAAGAAGTTACTTACGAAGACCCTGCAATTCCTGCTATTCAGGCATTTAAAATTACGAGTAATCCGTCGGCGGTAGTTGATTATCTTGAATGTCAGAGGATAGACAGTGACGGAAATACTTATGTATTAGACGGAGAAGAAAGTTCGACGGAAGTACTTGTTGCGTTGCCACCTCTTTTACGGCATATTTCAAGTAGAAACGGTGTAAATTATACGAATAACAGTTTCGGATACAGAACGACACAGGGGACGGTTATTAACGAGTATATCACTCCGGCGTATGCGCTAGGAGATATAGTATATGCTTTTAATAATATCAATGGCGATGTTGGTGTTGATGGTTGTGATTGGTTGATAATTTCAGACAGTCGTATGTGGTGTGCAGTTTGGGATACATAAATGAATTATTTTAGTTTGCAATCATATAGAAGTGCCGCGAGTAGATATTGCAATTACTCGGGAGCCCCCGTATCATATATTCTGATGGCTGAATATCTTGATTATCCAGACGGGGACACTATTACATGTCAAGTATGGAACGGGAAATCGTATGAAACTATAAACGTTACCCCGCCTCAAATATTAAGAAAAGAAAGTTCACGCGGAACATTAACATATACGTATTATGACGGGACACAGGACGATTATTACTATCATCAAAACAGGATACAGACAGACGCTTCTGCTGTTACTTGTCGAGAAAAAATAACTCCGTTTTTTATTGTTGGGGAAAAGTTAATAGTTGTCGCAACGTTCAGATACGAAAAAAGTTTAATGACAGACGGAAGTTATTCATATAGTCTTGTTGAAAGTTGGGTATTATTAGACGGTAGAACGTGGGCGGAAGTACCGTCTGACAATAAATACGCCGATTATTCTAATACGGACGGAAACTATCTACAACAGAGTATAGACAGTAAAAATACTTTTAACCGTGCGTCATTAGGCGATGTCATCGGTGGATTTCAAGACGCGGATTATTATGAATTAGGTCATCAATCTGAGCAATATCCAGGCACATCGGGAGATGAACAAGTTCATTGGGACGATGGCGATGTTGATTTTATGACTATTGGCGGATATGGGGGACGAGGATTAGAGTGGGACGAATGTATGCAAAAAAAACTCGTTACTCATAGTTCTGTTGATTGTGATTTAGCATTATACAGAAGACAAGATATAGAAGGTAGGTATTTCAGGAAAGCCGGAGTAATGGTGCTTGACGCAATTGGGGTAAATGATTTGGGATTAGACCCATCAGATACATTTGCTGGTTGCACAAAAGCGTCTTTAACGTTCTCTCTTCCCGGTACATTCAAAGACGGAGATGGAAGATATGACCGTTGGACTATTATTAAAGTGGATAGTGTGAATTTTAAACAGATAAAGTTTTCTAACGTTTCATTAATCCCGGGCGAGTTCACGGGTACAAATTGTCTATTAACGCCGGATGTCGGAAACGTTGGTACATTATTCCGTACTAATTCACCACAGCAAACACACGGCAGATATGGGTGGACGATTGAGAATAATACAGAAAATACTATTGATGTTGTTACATCAGGGCACCTCTTTGAAGGGATATATCCCGATGATTATATCAAGGTCGGCGATTATATGAGATTGTCGAGAGGTGGTGTATCAGATAAAAGAAAACCGGAAGATGAGCCGGAGAAAGAAAGTAGTTATCCTTCTAATCATATTTGCGTAAAGTGTTTACCGAAAAATGAGATGATAACTGATTATTTACAAATGGCACATCCGATAATGAATGGAAACCCGCGTATCGCAATATCTTCTCCTAACTGGACGGCTAATTATCCGGTAGGTACAGAAGTATTATTATATGACCAACAGGATAGTTATAATCAAACTGGTTATCTGAAAACAATTGTCGATAGCGAAGAATATGACGGAGACTTTGACCCGAACGATTTGACACACGAGTTTGTCAATAATACAGAGTTTTATATTTTGCCATATTCAGCAGGAATTGATAACGGAACAGTTACGGGAGGAGGTGGTCTATATCTATTTGACGATAGTAAAAGTTGGGCTGATGATAGTATGAATGGGAAGTTTGTTAGATTTAAAGAATATCCTGAATATTTCCAGATAATTGATACTTATGACGGCACTAAATTATTGTTATCAAATACCGCACAAACTATATCCGGCAAAGATATATGGCCGGGAGACCGTATGAGTTTAGGTGCGGGATATATTATAGCGAATGCGAGACCTGATTATGACGGCGAAGACCCTTCAACTGTTAAATATTCGATAAGATATTCTGATGTTGTGTCGGGTGGGACAATTACACGGGTAACATCAGACTCTTATTGGGGAGCCGGATTACAATATTCTATGTTATTTACGAGAGATAAAGCATTCGTTCACGTTATCGAAAGCAGTACAGATTATACGTTGAATGTTTATGATAATCTTGATGATTTGACACGGTATTTTATGGTATTGAATTCGCCGGTATTCAGCAATAATATTTTAAGTGTTGATAATTACGCAAGGATACAGAAACAACGGCAGATATTGGATATAACAGATTTTGACCAGACAATAGAAATGACCGGTGCGGGTAATTATAGTGTTAAATTAGACTATGATGTATTTACAACTTGCATACAAGGGAATATAAGTCCTATAATATATTTTATATTAGACGGGTGGAATGTTGAGCCGGAAGACCCGTTACATTTTCCGATAGATATGGTTTTATTAACAGTCGATTATGACTATGATACAGGAGTATAACAATGGTTTGGAATAACAGAAGTTTGTGGGTAGGTCGAGACGGTAATACTTATTATAGTCAGGCACAATGGGACGCGGCTAATCGTGCCTATGATTTACGCAATCAGAGTACAGATACCGGTTTTGATGACGCTTTTAATGCAAATGTTCAGCAGAACGAGGAAATTATGGCCGGTTATCAAGATATGCGAGATACCGCCGCGACATCACAACAACAGACACAGGATACTTATGCCGGTCAAGTTGGAGACATTCGACAGCAGTATCGAGACGCACAGGCAAGACAGAATGAAACGCTAAATCAAGATACCGGACAGCGACAGCGTGATATACGCCGTGATTACAGTGCTGAAATGGGACGCCAACAGGCGAGTTTAGGTGAGCGAGGAATGGCGGGAACAACTATCGGCTCTACAATGCGACGGGGAATAGTTCGAGACCGTCAGAACGCCTTAAATAGATTAAACGATAATCTTATTTCTCAACGTATGGGTATGAACCAGAATTACGATATGGCGGGTATTGGTAATGAGAGTAGAGGTTATGCACAAATGTATAATCAGGCGAACCAGAACACCGCAAATCAAGCGAATATGTATCAAAATCAGTTAAATTATCAGAATACTGTTCAACACCAGTATCCTCAACGAAATAGAAACATTCGGTAAGGAATATAATATGCCAACATTTAGATATGATAAAAATAATTATGACCGTCCGATATACCAACCTTTGTATCGTCCGGAGCGGGTTTCTCAATCACAAGATAACGTAAATGATGATTGGGGAATAGTGCAAAATGACGCAACGCCGACGATAGACCGTATAGACAGAATGAATAATGAGGCGAGTATCGCACAAATATTAAAAGACGCTCAACGAGAAGATAATTATGAATATATTTCACAATATGATTTAGACCCGTCGGAAGAAAATATTAATGATACACGTGAGAGATTAGCGAAAATAATATCGACACGGAGCGCTATACGTAATTCTAAACGTATCGGTCAAGCACAAAAAAATCGACAATTACAACTACTTGACGGCGAACAGTTTCAATTACAAAGTAGATTAAAAGCAATGGCACCGGCGGGAAAAGAGGAATACAATAAAGATAAAGAAAGAACAAAATTTGACCGTGAAAAATGGGAATATGAGAAAGAAATTGGAAAAGAAGAACGAAATAACAAACACGCCCTGGAGTTAATGAAAACAACAAGTGATGCAATTGGTATTCCGACAATATCTTATCAGGAAGCATTAGCACAAGTAAGCGGAAAATCTTCTGATAATCAAGATAGTGCGTTCTCTCGTTTTGGTGGTACGTTACAAAATCTAATGGGTATGAGTAATCAATCTACTAATCCGGCGACACAAAGAACGAGAAAAGAACTTGAAAACATAAACGCACGAATAAAAGAAATGGAACAGGCAAAACAAGGAAGTAAATTATCAGAATTAGCAACGCCACAGCAACAAGTCCCGCCGGAGCAATTATCGTATGAACAATATCTCAATCAATTAGAGGCACAATCTAATCGTGAAATGGGTATTAGCGGGCAACCAACCGAACAACAGATGATTAACCAACAGCCAGCAATAGACCCGTCGAGACAAGCTATTATGGCGGAAGCGGAAAGACAGGGTTCTCCTCCTATGAATTATATGGGAGACGAAACGGGGAATGTTATACTGGATAATGCCGGTAATATTATTGGTTATAATCAAAGAGACCTTATCCAAAATGCGATTAATGATGTTAATTTTGTTCCCGCTATCAGTAATTTATCGATAGAAAATAAGGCGGAAATATTAGCGGGACTGAATGATACTAATTCAGATATATTCAAGACGATAAGACCGAAAATGAACAGAAAAGATTTCAGGGCATTACAGCGTGAATTACGTAGTGATGTTGGCGATACTTCTCAAATGTTTGCTGACGCAACGGAACAAGAAAGTGGAGTATCGGGACAAGAATATGACGATATATCTGATGATAAATTAGCAAAAAAGGTATCAGATAAGAAAAAGCAAATATCTGAAATGGATAACAAAGAACAAAAACGATTAGACGATATTAAAGCAAAAGAAGCGAAAGCCGATTTACAACGTAAAACTGAAATGAACGAAATTGATAAAGCGAAGGCACAAGAAGATAAAGAAGAACAAAGAGAACGTCAATTAGCACGTCGGGAAAAATCAAAAGAAAATCAACAAGAATATATAAAAAGCACAAAAAAACAAGATGAAGCGAGACAGGAATTTTTAGATAACAGAGAAAAAAACAATAAATTAGAACAAGGAAAAAGTGAAGAAGAAGCACAAAAACAATTAGATGAAGCGAGACAGGAATTTTTAGATAACAGAGAAATTGATAATAATTTGAAAGATGACAATTTCAAATATAAACCTACAAAGAAAGATTTATTATCAACGAATAGCAGAAAAAAATATATATCGAAATTTAACAACGAAGAGCAGAAAAAGTTAAAAATATATCTTGAACGTATGTATAAAACAGAGAATAATAAAAAATCAAAATTACATATTAATATGATGTTGCAACAATTAGAGAAATAAATGACTACACCTCAACCACAACAAACTGATTATTCGCAGATGTCTTATAATGAATTAATTCGTCAGCGTGATATGATGTTACAACAACAAGAACAGCAACAAGAAGAAGAACTGAAAATATTGCAGAACAGAAAGCAATATTTAGAATATATTCTTCCGAAATATGAGTTTGCCGGAAGCCCGGAAGAGTGGCGGGACTTACAATTCATTAACGCTCGTAGAGCCAAACGTGTCAAACGTGATAGGTTACGAACTGAATATAGTAAAATGAAGAATTGGGAAACTGTTGGCGAGTGGGACGATGTCAAACGGGCGGAATTAGAACTATTGAATGACGACAAAGAATTAGATGAAACGAAAGACGCAGACCGGAAATATGTTGATAGTTGGATGTATAGAAAAACAGATGACCCCGTCCGTAATATCAAAAATAACAAACGAATAATAAACGCTGAAAAATACCGTCAATGGAAACTTGATACTGAAACAGGTAAAGAGAAATATTATCGTGGAATTGCACGTGAAATACGTGATTTAGGTGCGACGGCGGATATTGATAAATACATTCAAGATATTCCGAGTGATGATATTGAAACATTAAAAAAAATGATGTCAGAAGAAGTCGTGTTAGACAAAGACTGGCAATATAATAAAAAAATGGATATGGGATTTTTCAAGTATGTAACAAAAGGATTAGGAACAGGAACAGATAAAATTGTAGAAGGAATAGCCGAAGAAACAGAAGAATTATTTGGTAGTACTGATTATCAAATAAAAGAAATAAGCGATGAAAATGGAGTTGTGTTACAAGATGAAGCCGAACGCAGACGTAATCTTGTTCAAGATGTCAGAGCACACAAACGTATGCTTGAAAGTACGTTATGGAATGACAGTTTAAGGTTACAGGTTGCCGACGCGATAACCGGAACAATCCCGATGTTAGCAATGTCAGCGGCGACCGGCGACGCATTTACTCCGATAATGGCTTATTCAGAAGCACAAGAAATGGAAAAAATGTATCGGGACGCGGGTTTTGAAGGAAACAATCAGGGGAAAGCGATATTGACGGCAATACCTTATGCGTTTGTTGAAAAAATGCAGATGGATAAATTAATGAATAGCGGTGCTTTGAAGAAAATGGCTACACAATCATTAAAAGAAGCCGGAAAAGAAGTATCAGAAAAGGCATTGAAGCAGTCGATACGTGATATTGTCCGTACCAATACGAAGGAAGCATTCAAGAAAGCGATAAAACAATACGGTATTAATCAGGTTAATGAAGTAACAGAAGAAATGTTACAGCAATTAATACAGGATACCGGCGTATTATTATTCGATAAATTAGATATAGCCGGTGGTGGCGATGTAGATATTGATACAAAGAAATGGCTATCAGACGCAATACAAAAACAATCAGAGACCGCTAAAATAGCCAGTTTATCAATGCCGGTTCTTGGGTTGCGTGGCGGAATGGTAGATGTAAGCAATATCGTATCTGCTCATAATCTACAAAGTCAAGTAATCGACGGAATAAAAAATAAAATATTGATTAATGATAAGGTTATTCCGGTTGAGCCGGTTACTGTTCCGGTTGAGCCGGTTACTGTTCCGGTTGAGCAACCTGCTAAACCAGAACAAAGCCGTCAAGACGCTATAATCGCACCAGAACAAATAGTTCCAAAAAAACAACAAGTTATACCAGAACAGTCGCAAACAGAGCGTCAGGGGGAAGTATTGCCGCCTGATACGCCGAAAACAGGCAACGAACCGACGACACGAGCATATCGTGGTGAAATAGGACGATTTGAGACGAAACAGAAAGCCGTAAAGGCAGATGTTGCAGTACACCCGATAAGTAAAATTGTCAATCAGATTATTCACGACAATAATATCAAACTTGACAAGGGATATACTAACGGTGAAAAAGCGATAGCGAAAATAAAAGATAATGTCATCAGAATAAGTAATAAAGCGGCGGGTAATTTACCTATCGCATTACACGAGTTCGGGCATATATTAAATAAAAACAAGGTATATACTAAACCGACGGCACTAACACAGGAAATGATTAGGGAATTAGAAGTATTATCGAGTGTTGATGTTGAAGAAAATAATAATGGTATGCCAATAAACTCTGATGATGTTATTGAAGAGGGTTTCGCACAATGGTTTGCGTATTATATGTATGACCGGAACGAAGCAATGGCGGTTACTCCTGCATTTACACAACATTTCGAGAGTATATTACAAGAACAAGATTATGTTGATAAGATTTTACAGTATCAGAACTGGATAGATAATTATTATTCTACTCCGATAAATGAAAGACCGTTACCGACAACACGTCAGGATATAGAACCCGATGTATTACCGAGAGATAACCGGCGGGTATGGTGGGAAAAGGTGTTTAATGCAATTGCATTTAATCTACACGACCCGTTCAGGCCATTAACAAAGATGAATAATGAAACACGAAGAATACGAGACTATTTTAGAGGGACGCAACTATTAGCAATGTCATTAACCGATAGTGCTATCCGCAATTCGTTACTCGGCGTTCGTGATTTAGACGGAAATAAAGTAGGGATAGCATTTTACGATGTATTCAGTATGTTTGATAATGTCGATGATGAATTAATCGAACAATTACATAAAGCATTATTCGTAAAATCTATTATCGGGGAACGTAAATATTGGGACGAAAAGTTTATTAATTATATCGGCGATATCGAGAATAAGTTCCGGTTAGAAAAAAGTAAAAAGATTAACTTTGATGAAAGAATTGCAACGGCAGAGTTCACGGATAGCGAGTTCGCACAACGATATTCAGAAGACTTTGACGATTTCAGGAAAGCAGAAGAAGTTATCGGATACGACGATTACATCGAAAAGAATGAACATAAAGCGTATTACACATATGAACAGGCGGAAGAGATAGCACAAGAATTAGAACAATCAAATATTAATAATAAATTACCTGATTTTTATAATAAATTTCAACAATATACTAATTCGCTACTTGAAGTCAGTTACCGTGCCGGTTTATTGAATGAAGAACAGATGAAAAGTATTACAGACCGACATCCGTTTTACGTTCCAATGTTAAAAATATCACGTTCTAATGTTCATTATTTGGCCGAACGTTCCGCCGGAAACGAAGAACCGATACAGAATATTATCCACAGCGTTATGGAAAATACATCAAAGATGTATCAAGCCGCGTACAAGAATGTTATCCATAATAAAATGTATAATTTCGCTAATACTCATACAGATATGGGCGATTTCGTTGAAGTTATCGACGATGAAGCGTATTTATCTGAACGGATTGACACGGGAGCGGTAGCAAATGTTTTCCAGACTGAATTAGAAAAGAAAATGGTGGAAGCGAAAAAAAAAGGGGAATTGAGTATAGAGGCGGAACAGGCATTTGAATATTATTCGATGATTGATAATATGATTACTGAAAAGGCACGGGGTGGTGAGTTTGGTATCAGAATGTTTCATCCGGTAAAAACGGCAAATAAAGACCAGAATATTGTTGCGTTCAAAGTGAACGGGAAAACGACACTGTTACAATACAACGACGATTTGTATAAGATGTTTGAGTTAATGAGTTGGAACGGGAAACGTGATACCGGACGTGCTATTATAGATTATTTTATGAATTACATTGCGGTCTTACCTAAAAAGATATTGCAGTGGGGAGCGGTCTCCGGTAACCCGGGATTTATTGCGGTCAATATTATACGGGATTATCAAGCATACTGGATTAATTCAGTATTTCCTAATAATAAAAAGTTTCAAGCGTTATTATCTCCGTTTGTTAATATGAAAGACTTTATCCGATTAGAAATGAGTAGAGAGAATAGTGTAGAAAAAGACAATCCGGCATTGATAATTTACCAAATGTTAGGCGGATTAAACGTTGAATATTCAACGGGAGAAACGGCAGAAAAGAAACAGAACCAGAAATTGAATAAACTCATTGAACGCGGAAACAAAAAATCTACCGTGAGGCGTATCGGGAAAGGTATCATTTCATCAATAACAAGCACAGAAGTCGGTAGTCGTGCGGCGGAGTTTAAGAACAGACTATTAAATCACGGATATACAGATGACGATTTACGGAAGTTTATCGAAACGGGAAAAGGAATACCGTTCGACGTATTATTAGAAGCAAAACTTGCGGCACAAGATATTACAGGCGATTTTGGAACGTCCGGCGAACTTATTCGTAGTATGAATAGATATATTCCGTTCTTGAATGCAATGGTACAAGGTTCTAAAACGTCATTCCTCAAAAAGTTTAATCAATGGGCTAAACAGGCATATAAAATTAAAAATTTGAAAGGGAAAGCAAAAAAAGATGCCGTTATTAAACTCGGATTAAATATCGGGACATCACTCGCACCGTTAATGGCATATACTTTTGTTAGTTGGTTTATGCAAAAAGACAGTAATTGCTATAAAGAATTACCGGCGGGACTGAAATATAATTACTGGATTACAGGTTTCGACGAGAATTGTAAACCGTTGGGTCGTATTCCACGTGCTCACGGCTGGGGTACAGTTACAGCAATGTTTGAAAAAGCGTTAAATACTGTTTATAATTATTCCGATGAAAGCGAAAGAGGATTTATTGCTGAAATATGGGAAGCACACGGATACGAGAATGTTGGGCAGTCGGCGGTCGGTTCAACTCCCGGCATCAATGTACTATGGCAGATAAATGGAAATAAAAACGCGTACGGGTATCCGATTTATGACGATTATAAACCAACAAAATTACAGATAGATGAACATACATCACAAATAGCGATATGGTTAGCAAGTCTCACGGGCTCGTCTCCGCAGAAGGTAGATTACGCTATTGAACAATCTACGGGTAACTGGTCTAAATACGTTACAGAGCCGTTAGATTTCGTGTATGGACATGATACGGATGTATTGAATACGTATCTTACCAGTAGAATTACGGTATCAAAGCCATTATTTCAATCTAAAAAGATATTTTATGAACGGTGGAAAGAGTTAAAAGACCGGAAAGCGTATGAAAAAGAAGGAATAGAAACTCCATCAGAAGAAGATAAACTGAAACACGATATAGAATATAAGAAAATCAATACGTATAAACTATTGATGAAAAAAATACAAAAATTATCAGAAGACAAAAACGGGAAAATAGATGTTAATAAAAGGATACAGTACGAAAAATATTTAGGTGGTCTTGCAAGGAAAGCGTTAGGTTACGATGAGTATGAATTACTGCCAGACGTATTCAAAGCAACAAAGACAGAGATACCCGATGATTTGTATATATTAATCCAAAAAGAAAAAATGAAATATATTAAATCGCTGAAAACAATGCGGGGATTAAAACGCATAAAAGATAGAAACGGGTATAAGCAAAGTTATATTCTCGGACGTTCAAGACTTGAAATATTGAAAGATTAATCGAATAAAAGGTTGCTGGAATTGTTTTCACAAAGCGGGCTGAACCAGATACATTCGCGCGCCTTGTTTTTATTTTTTTTGTTTACGTTCGACATTCCGCCATTCGCCGTCCAGTTGAAAACACTCCAATCCGGCAATTCGTATTCGCCGGCGTAACCGCATAACGCTATCTTGTGCTTGTTCTCGTGTTCCTTACAGAACGATTGTACCTCATCTGTAATATTTGCCTCACAACGATAGAGAGTGTTATCACGCCCAATAGAATGCGAATACGGCGGGTCAAGAAATATAGCAGTGTCTCCTTTCCCCTTTGATGTTACCCCGTCCGTAACTGTTCGCTTCCAGTCGCCGCAACAGACGATTGTATTTGTCAATCTGTTCGATAACGCCTGAATGTATTCATATTTATTTCCGGTTTTTCTGTTAATCCCCTTCGGGTGAGTGCATGGTATTTGATTAATGTTTAGATTTTTTCTGTTAATCCCCTGCGGCGAAATGCATGGTAGTTTATTAATGTTTAGATTTTTTCTGTTAATTCCCTTCGGGTGAGTGCATGGTAGTTTATTAATGTTCGGCGTTTCGTCGTCTGGAAACCATTCCTTTCCGCACCAACCGCTACCTATCCGGGTACTCAATCCGTAACACCAATACCCTGCTGTTTTTGCGTCATAATATTCAGGGTCGTTTTTAATTTTTTCTAAAAGATTATTTTTACGCGGTTGTGTAATTAACCATTTATGCCGTGCGTATATCTCCGTTTCGTTTACGGGAAAATCTACATAAAATAATACTTCGTCTGGAGCGTATTTAACGGCTCGCCACCAGTTCACAATGAAACCGTCGATGTCGTTGATGACCTCGCTTTTACACGGATTTTCTCTATGTAGATAGACGGCACCGCCGCCGAAGAACGGCTCGATGTATTGTCGTGGATAATCGAACCGTTTCCAAGATTCTGGTGCTACTATTTTCTTCCCGCCAAAATACGGATATGCTGGTTTCATATTTTATTCCCAATTTCTCATTTCGCTCATCTCTATTGCGGCTAAGCGAATAATTTCCAAAAGTTCGTTATTAATCATTTTGTTTTTATGCAGTTCGTCGATAAGAGTTTCTTTCTGTTTGACGAGTGATTTTATTTCTTTTTTCAGTTTTTTTTTATTCATTACTAATCTCCTTTAAAAGTTTTATTCCATAATTTCATCGACATATTGTTTAATATTTTAAAGTTGTCTCGGCATTTATTACAGATTATATATCCGCCAAACTCAAGATAAACTTCGTCGGGGATATGCGTTTCAACTCTGTATTCGTCTCCGCATATTTTACATTTGTATTTTCGTCTTAATATTTTCATATTTCTTCGCCTTGAAATAAATTGTATCGCTGTTTTTTTAGATACGCTTCGCCGATTAAAAAAGCGTCAATACTGTCGTCGGTTACGCCGTTCTTGTATTTCTTCCGCTTCGCTTTTATCTCTGGATACTGGAGATACACGCCTTCGTGTAGTGATTTTTTACTTTGCCGTGAGACGTTCCATTCCTTCGGCTCGAGATAATCGACACTAGATTTTTCCGCTGCGATACCGGCGATTATCCCGCCGATGAATTGACATCGGCTCAACGCCGTACCCTTGCGTTTCAAAGCACCGATTAAAGCGTTACGTGCGATGTTATTCTCGTTCGCCACCCAAATCG
>Ga0164310_10000780_pt1 | contig 17406 bp, 14 predicted proteins | sample GuaBasSedimGuay1_FD_121795 | JGI IMG/M metagenome (GOLD analysis project Ga0164310, IMG submission 121795) | Subseafloor sediment microbial communities from Guaymas Basin, Gulf of California, Mexico - Guay1, Core 4569-9, 0-3 cm | ecosystem: Environmental > Aquatic > Marine > Hydrothermal vents... | reverse complement strand
TCTCCAGCCTCACCCCCGGCAGTTTCCGGCGCCTCCTCGCCCGGCTCTTCGGTTTTACCCGTTTCCCCAACAGTTTCAGGCGCCTCACCTTCCTCGACTTTCGCTTCCTCTCCGCCTTCTTCAGCCGCTTCCATCACTGCTTCCTCTTCCTTCTTTTCTTCTGGAGCCTCACCTGTCTCCTTTTCTTCCCTTTCCTTTTCTTCCTCCGCTTCCGGAGCTTTTTCTGTCTTTTCAGTTTCCTCAGCTTCTTTTCCCTCGATTTTTTCGCTCCCGGGAGATTCTTCCGCTGATGCAGTTCTTTCTGTAACTGCCTTTGATTCGACGAGCTCACCCTCTGGTTTCGGTTTCTCGACGGGCTCCTCCTTTCCCTGGACTTTAAGGATTTCTTCGATCATCTCCTCATCCTGCTCGCTCTCTCCGGCTTCGCTCACGACAGGTTCCGGTGGAGTGCTGAAAGGCTCCTCCACAAATTCTTCTTCCTCCTCTTCTTTCTCTTCCTTTTCATCTTCCAGCTCGATGCCCTCCATCTCCGCCAGCTTCTCCTCTTCTTCCAGGAGCTCTTTCAGTTCCTTGAGTGCTTCCTTTGTCTGAAGTTCTTCCTGGCCGGCTATAGCCTCGAGCAGCAGGGCATAGAGTGGTTTTTCTATGGTTTTCTCTGGTTTTTCAACCTCCCAGCTGACCTGGAATGGGGCGGAGACATGTCCGAGTATCTTGATAAAAGCTTCTTCTCCCCTCAGTTTGCCCAGTTGACTGTCGTAGATTTCTCCCTCCACCATAACTATGCGGCCCTCTCCCTCCGAGGTCTCTACCTTTATGGTAGCTGTCTTTCCCTCCATGGAGAGAAGCTGAAGGACTTCGGTGAGCTCCCATTCAGCGAGGGTTCCCTTTTCTTTCTCCTTTTCTTTCAGCAGGTTCAGGAGTTGTTCGAAATCGAAAGGCTTCTCGAGATAGCTGATGGCTCCTTTTCTCATTACCTCGTTTTTAATGTCCTCAGAGCCGTAAGCTGTCATCACGATCACTTTGAGTTCCGGATGGAGTTCCCTGGCTTTTAGAAGCAGTTCAACTCCAGATATGTCGGGCATCCTGATGTCGGTGATGAGAAAATCCACCTTTCCCTTTTTGAGGAGATCCAGAGCTTCGGTGCCCTTCGAAGCGGTCATAACCTCGAGACCCTGGCGGGAGAGTTCCCCTGAGACGTCCCAGAGAATGTCCTCTTCGTCGTCGACTATTAATACTTTTGATGCCGCCACTAACTCACACCCCTGTTTCCTTTAAAAATTTCGTCTTTTCCCTGTTCAAAGTATATTATAAATTCTGTTCCCCTGTTTTTCTCGCTTTTCACTTCAATAAGTCCCCGGTTTTCCTTCACGAGCTGATGGACGATGAAAAGACCCAGCCCTATTCCCTCCGATTTTGTAGTGTAAAAGGGATAGAAGATCTTGTCAATCTCCTCTTCGTCGATGCCGACACCGTTGTCCTTTACAGAAATGAATACATAGGGCGAGTTGTTATCAGACTGTTCTATTTTTGAAAGCCCCGCCTTCACCTCTATCGTCCCGCCTCGATCAAGGGCATCTATAGCGTTCAACAACAAGTTTAGAAGGATCTGTTGAAAGTGGTGGGGGTCCACTTTCACTCTCAGGCCCGCCGGGATCTCCTTCACGAGCTTGATCTCTTTCTTTTTGAGGTTTTCCTCTATCAGGGCTTCGACCTCTCTGAGGGTGTCCTCTATGGGGCAGCTCACTCTGTTGGACAGGTGAGGTTTCACGTAGGAGAAGAACTTCTTTATAAGGTTGTCTATCCTGTCGATCTGCCTCTTCATACGTTTTATGGATTCGAGCTGCTTCCCCTGAAGCTCTCTTTCCAGGCCCTGGGCGATGAGTCTCATGCCGGCCAGAGGATTCTTTATCTCGTGAGCGAGCCCCGAGGCCAGAGTCCCGAGCGTGGAGAATTTCTCCACCTGGGCCATAGCTCTTTCCATCAGTTTCGTCTCGGTGATGTCCTTGAAGAGGAGAATCCATCCTCTGTTTCTGTTTCCCTCGATGTAGGGATAGGAGCTCATTCCGAGTATTCGACCCTCTCCGAGGGGGATTTCCGCCTTTTTCTCGTTATTTGTTGCCACCCTCCAGAACTGCTGTCTTATATTGAAGGGGAGCTTCTCCAGAGAATCGAGGTTCGATGTCCCCAGGATTCGCGCGGCACACTTATTCATGTAGAGGATGGAACCCCTTATGTCGATCAGGAGGACACCGGTGTCTATACTGTCCAGTATCTCGTCGGCTATGTTCAACTTCCTCACGATCCGCGCCATCCCCAGGAGGTAAGTTTTGCCGTCGATCTCCCTTTTCTCAAGGGTCACCCTGGCCGGGATAGTTTCCCCGTTTTTCCTCAGGATCAGGAGATTGAGGTTTCTGGGCGTTTCCACGCCGGCGAGCAGCTGACGGGCTCTGTTTGCCAGGATCATATCGCCGGTTCCCGAGAGTATTTTCGAGATGCTCTTGTTGATCACTTCCTCAGGAGCATAGCCCGCTTCCTCTATTCCCCTGTTGACATACAGCACCTTCAGATTGGTGTCCAGGAGAAAAAATAGGTCGCCGGAGAGATCCAGAAGTTCACGGATCGCTGCGCTACGTGCCCTGTTAATCCCCGTTATCTCCATCATGGTATCAGCGTCAGCAATATGGAAGATGTGCTCGTGCCCCTGTAGCCTTCCCGCGTGCATATAAATTCTATATATGAGTTAGCAGCCACAAAGGGCACTCCGGTCCTTTTCCCCAGTGCTTCTACCTCTTTGAAGTAGTTCTCGCCCATAGCCAGAGATCTGGAGAAGCCTGAGAGAATTAAGCCCCCGGTTATTTTTTCCCAGGGCTCATTCCCCAATGCGAGGTCGATGGCTTTTCTCACCGCCTGGTGCATCTGCTCGCCGCGGGCTTCCATCAGCCATACCGTCGTCCCCTCTTCTGCAGTTCCGGCGATCTTCAGGGAACCATCGGGAAGAGCCAGAACGGGCATCCTGATCCACGAGGTTCCCGGCCTTCTCGGGTCCGGTATGCCGAACTGAAAGCGGGGAAATAACCTCTCCAGATCGATCTCCTTTTCTCCTATGCCTTTTTTAGCGAAGACTTCTCGCAGGACGTCGAGGGCAGGCCTGTCGTCCAGCTCCTTTATGAGGTTGCCCCGGGATTTCGTGACCCTGAAGGGGATAACCGGATGAAACCCGTGAGAGATCCCGATGCCCGTCGTGTGCTTGCCGTGAATTCCCAGTATTATCAGGACATCCTTGAGGACCTCCCTTCTCCAGAAGAGGCTTCCTCTCTCGAAGCCCGCGTCGCTCATTATGCCGCCTGAAATGGGCACATCGCTTCCGACCCTGAGGTGTATCTCATCGAGAAGGGCATCGGGATCGACATAGGTGTCTGTTAGCACAAAAAGGGAGAGTTTGGGAAACCCCCGATTTCTGAGGGTCTCATGTCGAGTCACCACCGGCGCCAGGGCGTTCTCCACCGTCTCCGTCAGGTTTTTGTCGGGGTTCTCGCTCACGCCGAGGGAGAACTCGACGTCTTCGGGAGCGAAGATGGCGAGGACAACGCCGTTTTTTAAAACGGTTTCCTCGTTGAAAACATAGCCGTGGGTGAAGGACCCCAGAAGAGGCGTGTTGCCCGTGACGAAATTGACACCCTGAATGAGTGCTTTGGGGTCATAGTCCTCCGTCGCAAAGAGGAGAACCAGTTTCGGCACTCTGCCCCTGATTTTATCTGACGCAGAGCGAGCAGCCTGAAGTCCCGCGATCCAGGATGCGGGGGAGGAAGACACGCCCGTTCCCATGGCAGAGGAGGCAGCCCGGAGAACTTCCTCCAATGCCTGGATTTTCACTTCCTCCACGGAAACCCCTCTTTTCAGCGAGGATTTCCACCAGTTTTCCCTCATTATCCTCCCCCTTGAATCTCCTCAAAATCGTTCCTTTTCCTCCCACGCTTTGATGTTTGTTTTTGTTAACTCAAGCCTTCCAGTATAAGGGTTGACTCTGTATTGTTGAAGCACCTCTATCTTCACGATCACCATGCGGTTCTTCTCCTCGAAGAAGGAAAACCTGCCGAAAAAGGGCGTTTTCAGGTCCTGCACGCTGACGGCAATGCCGTTCACATCGACGGCGGTAGCATTCAGATCGAGGGCGTAGCGAGCCTCATCGACGATGGCATAACCGTTTCCCAGCTTCATGAACATGCCCTCGTCGGTGAGAAGCTTCATCTGTCCCGGCTTCGCCACGCCGGGGATTTGCAGGAAAAACAAGAGTATAAGGATGCCGCTCATTTCCATCACTCCTTTTCCCTCCAGAGGAGGGTTCTGCTTGAGACATTATAAGGCAACGTCTCCTTGAGTCCCACGATCTGTCCTGTGGAGAGCTGAATGAAGCCTTTGGTCTCTCCCGTCTTGCCGACATGGATTCCCTGCGAGGAGGGAACACCCTCGCCTATATCTGTTTCCCTCATTATTTCCTCTCTGCCCCCGCCGATATCCTGTACGCCCCTGTTGCCGGAAAAAATAGGTTCTCTGTATGCCGTACCCGTTTTATAGAAGATGGCGAAGAGCTTCGACGACCCGCCGTATGCGCAGATATCGCCGCTGGGGGTGAAGGTGGGCAATATAACAGCTCCTCCCATGACGGCCGGCTTTGAGAGGACTCTCTCTCCGGGATTGAGGACTATATACCACCCGCTGCAGGATTCCATCAGCTCCTCGAAGACCTCAAAGCTGTAAGTGCCTGCGGGTATACCGCAAGATGATAGGTTTACCTCCACCTGCACATCACCGCCGCCGGTGGCCCTCGTGACCCTCACGCCGGTCGCGTTGAAGAGATCGGTCAGGTATATCGGCGTGGTACAGGATCCGTCCCAGCAGGGGTCTTTTACCCCATAGATCACCTGAACATCTGGGTCCTCCTCGTCCTGATCGGAGATGTACCTGCCTGTGCCCCAGAAAAGCCAGAGGTTTCCCCTGTCGTCCATGGCAACAGAGGGTGCCGCCGTTATGGGGTGGTCTGCGTCTATGAGGACAGAGAGGGTCCAGGAGGTGGGATCGGGATTTTCGTGAGTCGCGAGCCTGTACATCTTGCCCTTCCAGTGCCCTCCCTCTTTTCTGCAGGTGCCGAAATATATGCAGTCGGTCTTATAATCGAGGTCAACGTCGACCGCGATTGGATTTCCCACGAAGCTCGATTCCTCGGGTATTTCGAAAGTGGTCAGGAGACTTCCGTCGGCGAGGTCCACGACATAGAGTTTGCCCCGCTGTGTGCTCAAGCCTACGAGGTCATGGGGCCCTGAACCCACTATCATATACCAGTTCCCCTGGGATGTCGGATCTCCGAGTCTGGCTATGGCCGGGTAACTGCTGGTAAACCCGAGAGAGGTGTCAGTGAATTCCCACAGGGGCTCAGGCGGAGCCTCGGGATCGGTCACGTCCAGCGCGAGATATGCCGACCTGAAGGTTCTGGTCTCGTTGCCCGAGCCGAAGTTGTCGGTGACCTCTACCTCCTTTCCTCCGAGTCGCATGCCCGTGATCAGGACCGTTCCCCATCCCTGAGGATGGGTGGAGGAGGCGGAGAATATCCTTACATCGGAGGCTTTAGGCCTCATATCGACGTAGTAGATGTGACAGTAATTCGGATCGCCGAGCCACTTTAGCTGGGGCAAAAGGTTATAGGGTATGAACCCCCACAGCTCTTCCCCAAGGGTTTTGCCCAGACCATCCATCCTCCCGATTTCAGGAGTGTAGGGATCCTCGTCCTGAATATACCTGCCCGCATTGAAGGCGTGGAGCATTCCGTCATTGCCGCCGGCATATACGACGTTTCTCCTGTCTCTGTACTGCTGATAGAACTGTGCGTAAGAATCGTCGCCGTAAATGTAGTCGAATCTCTCCATGGGTGCCCCCACGTAGGTGGGGGAGGAGTTAACTATGTCTCCAAGTTTCCATTCGTAATCGGTTCCACCGACGTTGACGGTTCTGTCCCTGAAGCCGTAACTCTCCATGTCCTCGCCCAGTATGAACCGGATGATGTTACCGGCCTCTTCTTCGGTGGAGACGTTGAGGAAAGGCCTTAGGGTAGACCTGTGGCTGTAGTTGAAATCGTATCGGGACAGATCCCCGAGGTGGGTGTAGATGTGCCTCTCTGAGGGGGATCTCTGGGCCAGGAGCAGCCCTCCGTTCCATAAAGGTCGCATGTTATCCATCATGACGATTTCGTAAGGCAAATCCGAATCCTTCTCCCCGTCGCCGTCGGCGTCCTGGTACCTTTCCAGCACCGTCTGCGTCCCGTTGAACACGAATTCGACTATGTTATCTGCCGTAAGGGTGAGTTTCTTATCAGAGTTGGCGTCTTCTCTCAGGTTGCCATATGGATCCACCCAGAGGGAGTTCAGGTAACCGAGCCAGTGGATCTCCCTGCCGCTCTGGATGAGACTCGGCTTGAAGTAAGCCTGGTTGACGGTTCCCTCACCCCTCGAGGAGGTCGCCAGCACGGCTATGGCAGTACCCGATGCATTTCTCCTCAATATATCCGTAATCACCCTCAACAGGGCATCTTCAAGCTCATACCCGGAAGGAGCCTCGAAGTAAGTATCGGGGATACTGTCTCCATCTTCATCCCATTCCTCCTGTAGATCCGGGATGTCATTTCCGTTCCTGTCGATGAATCCGCCGTTTATGGCAGCGTCCCTCAGCGTCATTACCGTAGGTATCCCGAAAGCCCTCACCGCATAAAGGGTGATGTTCTGAGTCCAGGGGCCACCTATGTCACTCCTTAAGTCATTGATGTGTATGTAGAAAGCCACGTCGTCAAGGTAATCCGAACCGTCGGATGCCCAGGGGTAATCATCAGGGTCCTGTCCTGCCGGGACTGGATCGTTCCCATCGCCGTCGGTGTCCTGGAGGTAAGAGGGGATATCCCTGTCCATTGTGGACTCCCCGTCGGTGACGATGATGATGAAGCTTCTCCTGCAGGGCACCGGTATGGGTGTGGCCGTTATGGGGTCATTGATGTAATATGGGTCGTAGGTGGGATTCCCGGGGTCTCTGGTGAAATCGCTGTAATAGTAATAAGGGGACTGTTGTGAGTAGAACCTGTAAGCCTCGTGGAGGGCCTCGGCGAGGGGAGTCCAGGTGGAATAGACGCAGTCAGAGCAGGAATAATCGGAGAGATTTTTGTTGACGGTGGATATTATCCTGTCAATGTGGTACATTCCGCCGTAATAATCGTAAGAATCGCGTATGTAGGTGCTGATGTAACCTCCCTGATTGTTGTTAAAGAACATGAGTCCATAGCGAACACCCGAAGCTGTTCTCTGCAGGATGCCCTGAGGGCTCTCCGTTATCTTTATCCTGACCCTGTAACGCGCAATGGGGCTGGAATACATGTAGGAATCGTCGTCTACATACAGATAGGGACCGGATCTCCCCCAGTATCTCGCCTCGGGATGAGGAGATACCCCGGAACCGGGATGGTATTTTCTGTTCTGGTAGTCCCTCGGATAGGGATCTGCCACCAGGAACATGTTGGAGCCCTCTGTTTCCACCCTGCCGCCGGTCAGCACTTTTCTCGCTATGTCCCATCGGATCATTGTTACCCAGTTCAGGAAATTACCGCTCCAGTCTCCGTAATCGTCCTCCTGAAAATATCCGTCGCTGTAAGTCCCGATGTAGGTATATCTTTTCTCCGGGTCGAAGATGCCATAGTAGAGCTGTGTTGAATCGTAGCCCGATGCTATGTTGCTGGGGTAGTCATCGTTGTCGTAGGCCGCCCATAACATACTTCCCGAATTATCCAGAATTATGAGTACGTTGGGTGGAACGAGATTCCCAACGAAAGGAGGGACGGAACAGTAATCGGCCATATCCTGAGCGAAAAGGGTTGCTGTTGCCAGAGAGATGATTAAAACAAGACAAAAAGAAAGGCGCTTCATTTTATCACCCTCCGTGGATGTTAATGCTCTTTCTATAAAGAGCTTCTATCTGCACCCTCGAGGATCTGGGTCCTCGAGCGGTGGATATTATTCTGTAATAAACCGCAGTCCCGCCGCCAGCTGAGCCCTTTCCGAGGCCCTCGTAACCGGCGGCGAACTCCACGGCGCCTCCGGTTACGTGGGCCGCAAAAAGCCTTTTTATCTCGACTTTTACGTGATATGATCCGAGGTCCGTTTCCTGATCCGAGGGGTCGCCTCCCTCGACGAAAGACTTCTCAATCTCGGCGACGCCCAGATCAACTCCAGCCTGGGCAGCTTCCAGTGCATTGCTGTATCTTCTCACACCCCCAGTGATCTCCAGCCCCTTGGTGGTCATGTAGATCGCATATATTCCCACCAGCATCGCAGCAGCTAGAAGAATAAGAACCGTGATCAGGGCTATGCCTCTGTCATTTTTTGCCTTCATTTTAAATTCCTCGGTATGGCAAGGGCCCTCAAAACTGCCCTTCTGTAATGCCTTCCTATGGAATCGACGTCAACAGTGCGGTCCTCCATCGTTATCTGGTCATGGGGATAGACGAACCGGGGATCGTATTTTCCCGTTCGGAGGAGGATATTAAAGCGCACGAGCTTGAGCTGCTTCCTGAGCGTCTGATAGTTATAGCTGTTTATGTCGTTCGCCCAGAGCTCCACCCTTCCGTCCTCATCGGTATCGAGCCCGTAAGCCAGCTGAAAATCCTCAACTGGCTCGAGAAAAGGCACCCCGTTTCGCTTTAGAACGAGGCTATCCAGAGTATATGTGACCACTGCGGGCGTTCCGCCAGCGGGTAGAACATAGGCGAAGCTCCCCCTGGCCACGGAGACCGGGTTGCTCAGAGTAAGGTCATATGCCGGGTCAGGACTTCCGTCGCCATCGAGGTCCTGGCCCACGGTCTCCGTGAGGTTAGTGACCTGAGCAGGGCCGTCGATCAGGGTCTTCTCGTCATTGAGAAATATGAGGTTGTCGCCCACGCTCACGTTGTCCTGGCTCCACCTCCGCACTTTTACCGTGTGAGAAGATTGAACCCTCTCCATCACAAAAGTCCACTTACCGTAGCCGGTGGAGGCGTCAAAAGCATTGCCGAGGAGCGCGATTGAATCGGGCGACGAGGAGGAATTTCCCGAAACTATTGCCCTGAGGCTGTTGGGGAGTCCATAGCCGGCCAGCAATATGTCCCTTTTCATCAGGTTCTCTCCCACCTGAACCTCTGAACGGGCCTGGGCAATTCTCCTTTCGGTGTGGGAGTGGCGCATCTGCGTGAGAAAGACGTACAGGGCACCTATCAGGATCACTGAAGTGATTGCCACCGCTACCAGGAGCTCAATGAGGGAAACTCCCCTTTCATTTCTTACCATCTGTACCGCCCCCTTACCAGGTCCACTTTGGAAGTGTGCCTGTAATTGTTCTTCGTCCAGATGGTTATCACCCTTATCGTTTTCATCTGAGCTGCGGGAACGTCATCGGCCACATTCCAGACTATACTGTAGTTCCGCAGGTCCTCGTCTACCAGGCCGTCTCCGTCGTTATCGAGGCCATCGGCCAGTTCCTCATCGGTCCTTCCATCGCCGTCGTCGTCATTTCCCACCAGCACCGAGCTGTGATCCGGATTGGATATATCGTCGAGATCGGTCGTGTCGCCGTCGTCCTGAAGCAGGGCATCGTCATAATCTGCGAGCTGAAGGTCCTGTGCCGTCTGTTCAGCGAGGAGCCGCCCCCAGACTATCTCTTTGTTTTGTTTGTTCGCCCTTATCGCGTAAAAACTGAGGTTTAAAAGGCCGAGAAGACCGATAGCCAGGATGGCGAGCGCCACCATCACTTCGATGAGAGAAAATCCCCTGTCATTCATTGCCATATCGTTCCCCTCCAGAGGCATGCCTTGATCCTCCCGGTGGCCGCACGGACAGAGACGGCTCTGGTATTTTTGCCCTCCGTTAGGTATACTGCACCGTCGTTTCCCCGGAGAATGCCCCACAGGTTAAATCTCGCCCTGTTGTTATCGAAGCTGATGCCGTCCGATGGCGGTGTGCCGCTTTGATTGGAACAGGCGAGTTTGTCGACGTCAGGTGCGGCTCCATAGTAGATGCCCTTGTCCAGCCAGTATTTCCTTCGAGTCGAGGTCTCTCCGACGGCGCTGCCGTCGAGCGTCCCGTTATTCCTGTAAGAGGGGCTTATTATGTCATCATCGGTGAAGAGGATTCCATCGGGACCCGGCGAAGTGATTCCGTTGTCGCTGAACACGGTGTAGGAGGAGTCGGAGGGGGAGAAGATGACGACCCAATCGTTTCCCGTTTCCATCGCCTTTATCCTGGCGTATTCCAGGGCGGAAAATACCGCGTCCTGAGAGCGATTGAGTGCCGCGCGCCGGACGGTCCCCCTGAAGCTCGGATAGCTCAGACCCGCAATTATGGCTATGAGCGCCACGATTATGAGAATCTCTATTAGAGTGAAGCCGAGATCGGCTTTTTCCACTTTTTCACCCCTCTTTTTACCTTTAAAATATGTATTATTAGAGGGGTTGTCAATACAAAGTCCCCAAAAGGACGTAAAGTGAAAGGCTGTGAGATTTTTTATCAGTTTTTCACTCCGAAGCCGTAGTCTCCACTATCTGAGGCGTGACGAAAATCATCAGTTCCGTCTTGTTCACCTCGTGCTTTGTGTACTTGAACAGATTTCCGATGATCGGTATGCTGGAGAGGAGGGGAACTCCCTTCTTTATGTCCTGGGATTGAGTCTTGATTATTCCGCCGATCACCACCGTCTCGCCGTTGTTAACGGTCAACTTGGTCTGTGCTTCCTGGGATGAGATTACCGGTCCGACCGCTCCCGGGGCCTCGCCAGCTATGTCGCTTATCACCGGATGAAGGTCCATGACGATCTTGCCATCGGGACTTATGTGTGGTGTGACGGTGAGCTTGAGGGCAACGTCGAAGAACTGGATGATCTGGTTTCCTGCGAAGTCTCTGGTAACTATGGGGATCTTTTTGCCCGAAAGGATCATCGCTTCCTGGTTGTCTGCGACCAGTATGCTTGGTTCTGAAAGGACGTTTGCCTTGTTCTCGTCCTCGAGGGTAGAGATTACCATATCGAGCTGAGCCTGGGACAGGAGCTTGCCGAAGTAGAAAGCGGCGTTCGAAGAGGGGGGTGGTACGGAGAGCTCGGCGCCCGTATGGGTGGATGTGCGCACGTCCTCCATGTTCCCGGCTCTCCAGACGATGCCGAGTTCCCTGAGAGCTCCGTAGTTCACTTCCACGAGCTTCGCCTTGACGAGTACCTGAGGAGTGGGGTTATCGATGCGCGCGAGGATATCTTCTATCCTCGACATGACCATGGGGATGTCGGTCACAATAAGTGAATTGGTTCTGGGCTCCACCTTGATAGATCCTCGGGACGATAGCATTCCAGAGATGACACTTTCCAGTTTCTTTGCCTTGGCGAACTTGACGCTGAAGATTCTTGTCTCGAGCTTCATCGCCTTTTTGCTGTCCTCCATTTCCGCCGCCGTCATCACCTTTATGATGTTGTCCTCTTCGATCATGGAGAAGCCGTTTATTTCCAGGACTGCTTTCAGCGCCTGCTTCCAGGGGAGATTCCTCAGTTTGAGGGTAACAGTGCCCTGGACGCCTTTCGTGGCGACAATGTTCACGCCGCCAATATCGGCGAATGCCCTGAGCACTGTCCTTATGTCTGCGTTCTCGAAATCCATGGAGACGAGACGCTCTCCCTGGATTTCCTGCCCATACAGCCCCGAACCGATGAGGGCCATCAAAATAAAGCTCTTAACGATCATAGCCTTCATTGCGACCTCCCTTCCAGCGATTGATCTTTTTCTAACTTCAGGATAACCTTTCGGTTGAATCCGTAATCGCTCAAAAGAAACACCACTTCATTGTCCCTTATATCGAGCACTGAACCGCCCCTCACCCTGTCCCCCTTGCGCAGGACGAAACCCATTCCGTTCACGTCTTTGAGGAGGGCCAGGCTCGTGTCTCCCTGATGGATGATTCCCACGAGCATCGCGCTGCCCACGTTCAAAAGGGTATCGCCCTTTTCCTGAGTGAGCAGCGGCTCAAAGGGATCCCTTCTGCCGTAGCTGTTGTAGAAGAAGAAAGAGCCGAGCACGGGGCTTATCCTTATTGTTTCTTTAGCTTTTTCCACTATAACGGCGAGGGTGTCGGTTTTGGGAAGCAGGGCATATTCCACATCCGTGTTGAACTTTATGTTTATCCTCACCGATGGGGCGGGAGTGACTTTAAACTGTGCTCCCGATATGGAACCCACGCACTCGTCTTTGATCTTCAGGTTCCTGAAGGATACTTTGTAAAGCGCGCTGTCGATATCGACAGTCAGTATTTTTTCTTCGGGTTTCAACGTATCCCTGTATCTCGTTATGGGGGCGGAACCTATGATCAGGATCTCCCTTATTTCGCCGGTGCGTTCGAACTTGATTTCCTTCACGTTCAGGAAGGGCTCTGCGGAAAGAAGCAGGGGAAATAGAATCAGGGATACTAACGCAGTTTTTGTCTTGTTTCTCATTTTTTCCCCTCCTCAGCTTGAGCCGGTTTTGGCATATAGATGAAGGTGGAAGCGGTGAAACTCACCTCCATCGTCTGGGCGGGCACTTTGGGGTTTTTGAAGGTGTTCATGCTGAGGTGGCGTATTTTCGTCAGTCGCGGCAGGTTTACGAGGAAGCTCAGGAAAGTGCCGAGCTCGTGATAGCCCGACCTGACCCTGATCTCAGCCGGATATTCCGTGTAGAGCTCGTGGCTGATGGGTTGTTGAGGTTTAAAGAGAAGAAAGTCTATTCCCGAGCGCCTGCCAGCGTCGGCTATTTCTCTCAGCCATTCAGGTAGATCCTGTTCCGTCGGCAGGTATTTCTTGAGCACGTTCCACATTCGCGTGAGGGAGTCGAGTTCGGCTTTCACCTTGTCGATGTTCATGGCCCTGGCTTTCAGGACGTCGAGATTTGTCTGTGCTTCTTTCAGTTCTGTCTTGAGTTTGGTGAGGTTTTTCTTCCTGGGACCATAAATCATGCTGTTGTAGAAGAAAGCCAGGACCATCGATACGATCAACACCACGAGAAACGTATTCCTGAACGAAGCCTTTTTAAAGTCCATATTCTCTCCTATGGTGAGGCAAAAAGGCCCAGGTGCACGGGCGGAAGGTCATATTCCTCTCCGAGCTCCAGGTAATAGTCAGGAGTCATGTAGGTTTTGCCCTCGTAGGTGAAGATCAGGTTCACTTTGGCATAGTACTTGTAGGAGAAAGAACATTCGTAGGTGTGCCCCAGGTAAAAAACGACGTCATACTTGCCGGTCGAGTCTGTGTAGGAAGTGTAATCGGGGACGAGAGATGCATCATCTACCCTCACGATGACGAAGACGCTCTCCACGGGTTCGGTAAAGGTGCTGTCGGTGTACACATATCCTCTCACCACCGTGTTTACAGGATTGTCTTCGCTCTGCTGACACCCTCCCACGAGGAGGGCTATCACGAGCGAAGCTATAAGCCCCAAATAAACTCTGGTTTTCATCTTTTACCTCCTTTTAAGCTCAGGATTTGTGACGACGACGAGTTCAAAGCTGATCACGGACTGTCCCTCTTTCTCTTCCTTGGAAGACTGAATGAGCTCGACGTTTCCAAAAGCTCTGGATTTCGCCAGAATATCGAGTAAATCGGTCAGATCGAAAAAGGAGAGAGCAGCTCCCTTAATTCTCAATCGCTGGGCGCCCGACATCATTTCTTCCTCGACGGCGAGCTGGGTAAGCCACACCCCGTCGGGAAGGATTCTGTTCAGTTCATCTAAGACTTTGACGGGCACATACCTGCCTTCGGCGAGCTGCCCGAGAAGTTGAATTCTCCGCCTGATCTCGTTTCTCCTGGCCTCGACCACCTTGAGCTCACCGACTTTCTTCCTGTAAATCTCCTGTTCCGCCTTAACTTCCACCAGCCGCGCTTTCAGCTTTTTGGTCTGGGAGGATACCCTGACCGATGTCCCGACGACGAAGGCTGCCACGAGTATCGGCGGGATCGCCGTGAGAATCGCTTCGGGCACCGTCATGAAGGGCGGCTTCTCGAGCTCTCTTTCCTCGAAGGGCAAAAGGTTTATGGCAATGCGAGGTTTCCCCGCCTTCCTCAGCGCGAGGCCGAGGGCGGTGGCGAAGAGAGGAGATAGCCGGGTCTGATCTTCTTCGGAAATTACCCCCTCGCCGAGCCTGAACCTGGAGAGAGGATCGACTATCTCGACGGGTTTGTTATAGCGTTTTGAGAGGAATTCCCGCAGGTTAACGATCTTGGCCCCGCCTCCAGCGAGATAAATCCTGTCGAGGTTATTCCCGTTTTCGGAAGCAGGCCTGAACACGGGAAATAGCCTTTCAAGGTGCTCGGCCATTTTCTCATGGATGGATTCGGCGATCCTCTTTACGTCTTCGGGGTCAAAATCATTTCCTTCTTCGCCGAGCAAAACCGAGCTGGCTTTTTCGCTGGGTAGGTCCATGAACCTCATGAGAGCTTCGATATATACCTTAGAAGCGATAGGTATCTCCCTGTTGGCTGAGTAAGTCCCACCGGAAATCAGGAGCACGCCGGTACTTTCATATCCCACATTGATAACCGCGTAGCGTTCTTCGTCGTTGATATAATCGATGGAAGCGAGGAGGTTCAGGAGAGCCATGGGGTCGAGGTCGATGACAAGAGGTTTGAATCCGGAACTGCGCACTATGTCGAGCAGGTTGTAGACAGCATCGTTTTTAGCCGCCACCAGCAGTATTTCCATCTCCTCGGTTACCTCATCCTTTCTCAGTACCTTATAGTCCCAGCTCACATCGGAGAGATCGAAGGGGATATTCTCACGGAGCTGCCACTGTACCGACTCGTGGATTTCCTTGTCGCTCACGAGGGGCATGGTTATCTTTTTGACGATGACTCCTCTGCCGGCTATGTTTATCACGGCTCTGTTGGTGGTGGGGGCGCACCGCTCGCGGAGTTCGTTGAGCTTGTCGATGACGACCTGTCGGTCCATTATTTCCTTGCCCACTATCGCCTCGGGCGGAAGTTCTTCTACTCCGTAACAGAGGAGCCTGTAACCCCTCGATTCCCTCTTTACCTCCACGAGTTTTAGAAATCTACTTCCTATGTCGAGTCCGAGGAAGGTCTTGCCTTTCCCCGGGCCTCCTTTCCCTTTTTTAAACAGGTTTAAGGCCATCTATTCCCCCTTTTAACGAAAATTGCTGAGTATTTGTTCCACAAGCCCGAGCGTTATCTCGACCTCGCCGTTTCTGGAAAGCGCTTTGAGCTGCTGAGCAATTGCGAATATCTCGCGAAGATTTGACGACGTGTTGCGTGCGATCAGGTTCTCTATGTCTTCTGCGAGTTTGTTCTTCCCGAGCAATTTCTCGAGAAGTTTTTTCTTGAGTTCGGCGCTCGGAGAGCCGAGCTGGGCCACCACAAAGCCCGAGACCCTCGCCCTGAGCGACGGGTCAAGGGATTCGATGTTCTTAAGAGGTTTTGAGGTGGCCAGGGCTACTTTTCTCCCGTCCCTTAAAGCTCTATCGAGCAGGAGCGAAAGAAAGGATTGGGATGCCCTGCTTTCCCCGATGGCGTCAAAATCATCGAGGAGCATTGTTTTGCCCTCAAGGGCTTCAAGGAGAGCCAGAGCGTTGCTTCTCTGGCCCTCAGCCGTGAGGGTCAGAATGGGGACACTGAGATACTCAAAGGGCTCGTTGTTCTCTTCGAGAGCACCGGCAATGCCTTGCAGGATGTGGGTCTTCCCTGTCCCGGGTTCACCCACTATCGCCAGATACTTAACGTCTTTTCCCTCGATGAAGCTTTTTGCCATCGAGAGCGCCAGCGAGTTGGAATCATCCTCAATAAAGCCGTCGAGATTCATCCCTTCGTCTCTCGGGATTCTCGGGGAAATCACGAAGTCCTCCCGGGCTCTTTTGTCCAGGTTTTTCGAGTAAATGCTCGAGATGGCCTTTTCTATGTCGGAGATTCGGCTGACAAAAGGATATATGCGGAGATCGGTAACTTTCTTTATTTCCGACAGCGCCCTGGCGTCGAGAGGGTTGGCCATGGCAACCGCGAGGGAATTCTTGCTTTTCCTAACGGCAATAGCCTTAAAGGTGAGGGCCACTCTGAGCGGGATGTGATAGACAGCCTCGGGGTCGATCTCGAGCCTGGAGAGATCGAGATAATGAACGCCGAAGTGCTTGACTAAGAGTTTTATCAGATCGTCCTCGGAGAGAAGTCCAAGATCCACAAGGTTTTCTTCAAGAGTACCTCCCTTTTCCCACTGGCGCTTGAGGGCTTTTTCGTAATCGGGTCTCTTGAGATAACCCTCTTCGAGAAGAAATTCGCCGAGCGTGCTGTATTTCGCTGCAGTCTTTGGCATTTCAGTGCCTTCTCCTCTGTTTGCCCGATATCTCTTCCATTTTCCCCTGGATTTCCATGAAATTCCTGTCGAGCATATAGGCCTTTCTGAGGGATTCCAGAGATTCCCGCACTTCTCCGCGCTTTTCGTGGGCAAGGCCCTTCCAGTAATTAAGTTCCACCCTGTCCTTCACTTTCACGGCGAGTTCCAGGCCCCTTTCGAAAGCCATCAGAGCCAGTTCCGCCTCACCCCTTTCCAGAAAAGCCCTTCCCAGAAAAGCATATATTTCCGGGGATTCCTCTATCGAAAGGGCCTTCTGAAAGCTCGATATAGCCGCCTCGTATAGGCCCATGGTGAAAAGTTGCTTTCCTTCCTCCACGAGTTCCCGAAGGTCCTCGGAGCGGGAAACCCCGAGGTTCTCCTTTATGCTCACAAGGAGAGAGATGAGGTGAGCCCGGGTTTTGATATCGACTTCCTTTTCCGGTACTATTTCTTTTTTCTTTTGAACCTGTTCTTTTTCTTCCCTTCTCTTTTCCGGTTTTTTCTCCTCTTCCTGTATTTGCTCTAAAGTTTTTTCTTCCAGGACCTCCGATCCCATGCCGTGAGCAAGCCTCAGGTCTCCAAACCCCTCCACGATTTCCTGTAGCTTGAGAAAAAGCCTTTCAAAGCGGGGCTCGTTTATCATGTCCTTCGATATCTCCGAAGCCACTTTCTTGAAACTGCTCATGACTCTATCTACCTCGTCCCGGCCCAGCCCCATGTCCAGACATTTATTCAGGTAGTCGACGGCCTCGTCGTGATATCCCAGGAGAGAAGAGAGCTCGGCCAGCTTTATGTAAACCCTCTTGGAATTTTCATAGCGACTGATTTTCTTGGCGAGAGCATAGGCATTTTCGGGAAGGCCATCTGCCTCGAATTTTTCGAGGGCTTTCCAGTAATTATTCAGGGCATTGGGAATATCACCCTTCCGCAGGTAAGCATCGCCGAGGGAATTGAAGATCTCCGGATTTTCTATCCCCTCTTTTATGAGTTTTTTATAC
>Ga0164310_10000779_pt1 | contig 17420 bp, 15 predicted proteins | sample GuaBasSedimGuay1_FD_121795 | JGI IMG/M metagenome (GOLD analysis project Ga0164310, IMG submission 121795) | Subseafloor sediment microbial communities from Guaymas Basin, Gulf of California, Mexico - Guay1, Core 4569-9, 0-3 cm | ecosystem: Environmental > Aquatic > Marine > Hydrothermal vents... | reverse complement strand
CTATTTTTATCCTAACCCTCTATAATGTAAAAAGTTGTGAAAAATAAGAAAGGCAGCCTATCTTAAAAAGAGGTTAGGATGGATAAAAAGAAATTGTAAGGAGCATAATAAGCGAAAGAACGGGAAGGCACCTTTAGAGCTTGCTGGCACTTCAATAAAAGGGTTAGATTGGGTTCGTTTTTCTCTAAGAATTAACAACAGTTAACTGAACACTACACAAAAATAAATATTGCAAAGAAAAAAAAGGAGAGTATAATTATTTTAATTCTCTCTATACCATATCAGTCTGTGAATAACCTGTGAATTTTGTGAATTAACCAACAATGGAAAATCTTTGGGGTAAATGTCTAGAAGAGCTCAAAAAGATTTTAGGAAAAATTTCCTTTGATACCTGGATCGCCCCTTTAAATTTAAAAACCCTCTCTGAAGATAAAGTAGTTTTAGAGGTCCCTGATAATTTCTTCAAACAGTGGGTAGAAACAAATTACCTTTTACAAATTAAACAATGTTTAAGAGACATTGCCTATAAAGATTTTCAAATAAATTTTGAAGTTAACCCTAAGCTTTTAAAAAAAAGAACGAACAAAATTTTCCGCCATATACATGACAGTTTTAAAGAAGAACCTCAAGATTCTCTTCGACTCAACCCTCGATTTACATTTAACAACTTTATAGTGGGAGCTTGTAATCGCATGGCTTACGCGGCTAGCTTAGCAGTGGCTAACGCTCCAGGTAAATCTTACAATCCTTTATTTATTTATGGAGGAGTGGGCTTAGGAAAAACGCATCTTATGCAGGCTATTGCCCATTATATTCTTGAAAAAACCCAAAAAACCAAAGTAAAGTATATCTCCTCGGAGAGATTTACAAATGAGCTTATTCTTTCTATTCAAAATAGAACTACTCCATGGTTTCGCCAAAAATACCGAGGTATAGATGTACTTCTTATTGATGATATCCATTTCCTTTCAGGAAAAGAGGCGGTTCAGGAAGAGTTTTTTCACACCTTTAATGAGCTCTACGATTATCACAAACAGATAATTATTTCTTCAGATAAACCCCCTAAAGAAATCCCTAAATTGGAAGATAGATTGGTATCTCGATTTAGTTGGGGGTTAATTGTAGATATTCAACCGCCTGATTTAGAAACAAGAATAGCTATACTTAAGAAAAAGGTGGAAAAAGAGCCGGTTAAAATAGAGGAGGAAGTAATTAATTTCATTGCTGAGAATATTACCACCAACATTAGAGAAATGGAGGGGGCATTAATTAGAATTATTGCCTACTCTCTAATAGAAAATAAACCTATTACTTTGAGTTTAGCTAAGGAAATTTTAAAGGATATGGTAAAAGAAATTTACCGAAGAATTACTCCTGAAATTATTTTAGAAAAAGTAGCTAATTATTTCAACCTTTCCCTTCAAGAAATTAAAAAAAACAGGCGAAATAAAAATATCGTTTTACCCAGACAAATTGGTATGTATCTTATAAGAGAATTAACTGAACTTTCTTTACCAGAGATTGGTAGTTTTTGGGGGGCAAAACATCATACTACTATTCTTTATGCTCATCGAAAAATAAAAGATTTAATAAAAAGAGATGAAAAGGTAAAAAATATTGTTAACAATTTAACACAACTAATTAAGAGTTGATTGTGGATAAAATCATTTTATTTTTCATATTTTTTGGTAAAATATAATTAATTAAATTTATTCACACTCTTTACTATTACTACTCTTTAAATAATTTTAAAAATGAGATTCAGTATAGAGCAACCTATTTTGTTAACAACTCTTCAAAGAGTAGCAAGCTTTTCTATTTCTAGACAAAATTTTCCCATTTTAAACTGTGTTTTAATAGAAACTTTTAAAGAAAAAATAAAATTTATTACTACAGATTTAAATATCACCATAATTACCTACACTTCCGCAGGAGAAATCGAAAGAGAAGGAAAACTTGCGATACCTACCAAAAAAATTCTTTCCATAGCAAGAGAATTACCTAAAGAAAGAGTTATTTTAGAATCTTATAAGAACAACCTTTTAATAAAATGTGGAAAAATTGAGTTTAAGATAAATGGAATGGATCCTCAAGAATTTCCTCAAATAGAAGAGGTTAAAGAAAAAACTTTAATAGAAATTAATCCTCAAGATTTAACAGAGATGATTAAGTTAACTTCTTTTTGTGTAGGAATGGAGGATGTCAATTATGTGTTAAATGGAATATTTTTTGAAATCTATGAAGATCAACTAAAATTAGTTGCTACTGATGGGAAAAGGTTATCTTTTATTAAAAGAAAACTACCTTCTCTTCAATCTAACTTAACAACAAAACTTAGTTTTATTCTTCCTATAAAAGCTATCCAAGAGTTGATTAAGATTATAAAAGACTCAGAAGAAGTATTTATTTTTGTAGAGAAAAATAATATAGGGTTTGATTTAAAACATACCCTTTTTATTACTAAACCCATAGAAGGAGAATTTCCTAACTATTCTCAATATATCCCCCAACCTACAGAGACAAAACTTACTATTAAAAGGAAGGATTTGTTATCTGCTTTAAAAAGAGCAGAACTTTTATCTACTAGTGATTATCCCGGGGTAAAATTAGAGTTAAAAAAAGAAGAACTTCTTCTTTCTAAAACCACACCTCAATTAGGGGAAGTTAAAGAATCAATACCTGCTAATTTTAAAGGAACTTCTTTACAAATAGGATTTAATCCATCTTATTTAATAGATGTGTTAAGTAATTTAGAAGAAGAGGAGGTTAGTTTTGAAATTTATGGTCCAGAGAAACCAGCAGTCTTAAGATTAGAAGATTATATATACCTAGTCTTACCTATGAAGCTTTAATGTGCCTCAACATATTAAAAAATTAATTAATGATTTTGTAAAAGATATAAAGAAGGGTAAAAAAAGGAAAGAAAAAATTACCTCTTTAGTAGAAGAGCTGCTAGATATAAATACCAGAAGACATATAAAATCGTATAGAGTTTACAAAGATACCTTAACTATCTATGTAGATTCTTCTATTTGGGGTTATCAAATTAACCTTTGGAAAAACAAGCTTCTTAAAAAACTAGAAGAGGAAGTAGGAATAACGGATTTAAAAGTAAGGTTATTAAAGAGATAAGATGGAGAAAAAAAAATACGATGCGACTACTATTCAGGTCCTTGGAGGTATAGAGGCGGTTCGCAAAAGGCCAGCGATGTATATAGGAGATACCTCCATAAGGGGCCTACACCATTTAGTTTACGAGGTTGTAGATAACTCTATCGATGAAGCTACAGCAGGGTTCTGTGATAAAATTAAGGTTAGCATTCACTCTGATAACAGCGTTACTGTAGAGGATAATGGAAGGGGTATTCCTGTGGATATCCATAAAAAAGAAAAGAAGCCAGCGATAGAGGTGGTTCTTACTACTCTTCATGCAGGAGGAAAATTCGATAATCGTGTCTACAAAGTAGCAGGGGGATTACATGGTGTAGGAGTGAGTGTAGTTAACGCTTTAAGCGAGTGGTTAGAGGTAGAAATAAGAAGAGAAGGTAAAGTTTACCACCAGCGCTATCAAAAAGGGAAACCCATTACTTCCCTTAAAGTTATTGGGAAAGCAAAAACTACTGGGACAAAGATTACTTTTAAACCGGACAGAACCATCTTTTCTAAGACGGAATTTTCTTTTGATTACCTTTCTCAACGTCTGCGTGAATTAGCTTTCTTAAATAAAAATTTAGAAATACTCCTTATTGATGAACGTTATGATAAGGAGGCAACCTTTAAGTTCAAAGGAGGCCTAGTTTCCTTCATTGAGTATCTTAATCGTAACAAAAACCCTCTTCATAAAAAAATTCTCTATTTCTGTAAACAGAAGGAAACAATTGTGGTAGAGGGGGCTTTACAGTACAACGATGGCTACAAAGAAACAATTTTTACCTTTGCTAATAATATAAATACTGTCGAAGGAGGAACCCATCTTACCGGGTTTAAAACAGCTTTAACTAGAGCAATAAATCAGTATGCACGGAGCAAAAATCTTTTAAAGGATTTAGGTAATATTTCAGGGGAAGATGTAAGAGAAGGTTTGTGTGCGGTAATTAATGTTAAACTTCCTAATCCTCAGTTCGAAGGTCAAACTAAGACGAAGTTGGGCAACTCAGAAGTTGAAGGGATAACTACCTCTGTGGTTTTTGAGACACTCATTTCTTTTTTTGAAGAAAACCCCTCTATTGCTAACAAGATTATAGAGAAGGCAGTTCTGGCAGCAAGAGCAAGGGAGGCAGCACGTAAAGCCAGAGAGCTAACAAGAAGAAAAGGAGCCTTAGATACCACTAATCTCCCTGGTAAACTTGCTGATTGTTCCGAAAAAGACCCTCGGATTTGTGAGTTGTTCATTGTAGAAGGAGAATCCGCAGGAGGGAGCGCTAAACAAGCTAGAGATAGGACATTTCAGGCAATTCTCCCTATAAAGGGAAAAATTTTAAATGTGGAGAAGGCCCGTTTAGATAAAGTGCTAAGTAACGAGGAAATAAAAACTATTGTATTCACTTTAGGAACAGGAATCGGTGAGGAATTCGATATTAATAAGCTTAGGTACCATAAAGTGATTATTATGGCTGATGCTGATGTGGATGGTTCTCATATAAGAACATTACTTCTCACTTTTTTCTATCGGCAACTTCCCCAGTTAATTCAAGAAGGATACATTTATATAGCCCAACCTCCTTTGTATAGAGTTTGGACAAAAAACTATCAAGAGTATATTCATACAGAGAAAGAGATGAACGAGATTATTCTTACGTTGGGAACAAAGGCGATGAGCCTCTTTATTCTTAAGAAGAAACAAGCTCAATTGGTTTCCCAGAAGAATTTCAAAAAACTCATAGAGAATCTTATAGAATTTGAAAAACTAGCGCTTGCTTTAGAGAAAAAAGGGATACCTTTAAAGAGCTATCTAGATGCTACAGAGGAAAAGAAACAACGCTACCCTCTTTACTATCTTATAGTGAACAGTAAAGCAATCTTTGCTTTTGACGACGAACAGTTAGCTTCCTATGAGGAAGAAGAACTCAGCGCTGTGGAAATTTTTGAATCCTATCAGATTAAAGAAATAGGAGAAAACTTAGCTAAGATAGGAGTTTCCCTTAAAGATTATCTGGAAGGAGAGAAAGAAAAGTTTCTTTTAAAGCAGGGAGTAACTAAAGAAGAGAGGAGGGTTAGAAGTTTAAAAGAAGTCCTAGAGGCAGTAAGAAAAGAAGCTACTCGGGGGATGCACATTCAGAGATACAAGGGCTTAGGAGAGATGAACCCTTCTCAACTTTGGGAAAGCACTATGGATCCTACTCAGCGCACCCTTATCCAAGTTACCTTAGAAGACGCAGTAGAGGCAGATAGAATTTTTACCATCCTGATGGGTGAGCACGCCCAGCCAAGGAGAGAATTTATTCAAACCCACGCCCATCAGGTAAAAAATCTGGATATTTAAAAAGATGGAAAAGGAGTTTCTAAAACAAACAATCATCCTTAAGGACTTAGAGGAGGAAATGAAGGATTCCTACCTTTCTTACGCTATGAGTGTAATTGTAGGTAGAGCCCTTCCTGATATAAGAGATGGCTTAAAACCTGTTCAGAGAAGAATCCTCTATACTATGAGCCAGCTTAATCTTCGCTATAATCAGCCCCATAAAAAGAGTGCGAGAATCGTTGGAGAGACCTTGGGTAAATATCATCCTCACGGGGATGTAGCGGTCTACGATGCTTTGGTAAGAATGGGTCAGGATTTTTCTTTGAGGTATCCTTTGATTGATGCTCAAGGAAACTTTGGCTCTATCGATGGGGACCCTCCTGCAGCGATGAGGTATACCGAAGCAAGATTGGCCCCTATTGCTGATTATCTCCTTTCCGATATAGAAAAAGATACAGTAAATTTTTTCCCCAATTTTGATAATTCTCTTCAGGAACCAGAAGTTTTGCCTACTACAATACCCCAACTTCTTATTAATGGGGCAAGCGGGATAGCCGTAGGAATGGCTACTAATATTCCTCCTCATAACTTAGGTGAGGCTGTGGATGCTTTGACTTTTCTTTTAGATAATCCCGATGCTTCTGTAAAAGAGTTAACTCGCTTTATAAAAGGACCAGATTTTCCTACTGGAGGGATAATATGTGGTAAAGAGGAAATTTTAAAAGCCTATCAAGAAGGAAAAGGTAAGCTTACTTTGCGGGGAAGGGCTACTATTGAGCATCAAAACAACCGTTCTTATATTGTAATTACCGAAATTCCTTATCAAGTTAATAAATCCGCCCTTATAGAGTCGATAGCGCACCTGATCAATTCAAAAAAAGTTGAAGGAGTTGCTGATTTAAGAGATGAATCAGACAAGGAAGGGATTCGTATCGTAGTAGAATTAAAAAGAGACGCTCAACCCCAAGTAATTTTAAATCAACTTTATAAACACACTAACTTAGAAGTTACCTTTGGAGTAATCCTTCTTGCTCTTTTAAACAGAAGACCTCAGATTCTAAATTTAAAAGAAATTCTTACCTCCCATATAAGATTTAGAAAGGAGATTATTACTCGTAGAACCAGGTTCGAATTAGAGAGGGCTAAAAGAAGAGCACATATCTTAGAGGGATTAAAGATAGCGTTAAAATTTTTGGATAAAGTAGTAGAACTTATAAAGAAGGCAAAAACTCCTCAAGAAGCAAAGGAAGGGTTGATAAAGAAATTTTCGCTCACTCCTATTCAAGCACAGAGTATTTTGGAAATGCAACTACAACGCCTTTGTGCTTTAGAAAGGAAGAAGATAGATCAGGAGTATCTAGAGCTAATTAAAAAGATAGAATATTATAATCTAATTCTATCTTCAGAGAAGAAACAAGAGGAGATTATTAAGCAAGAACTTAAGGAGATTAAGGAGAAATTCGCTGACCCCCGGCGCACAGAGATTTTAGCTAAAAAAGAAGAGATTGAGGTTGAAGATTTAATTGTTGAAGAAGACGTAGTTATTACTGTTACCGGTTCTGGATACATAAAAAGGCAGCCAGTTAGTGCTTACCGACGTCAGGCAAGAGGAGGTAGAGGCATTACTGCTATCACTCCCCGAGAAGAGGATTTTGTAGAGCATCTTTTTGTCTCTTCTAGTAAAGATACCCTTCTTATTTTCACTACCCAAGGAAAGGTTTACTCGCTCAAAACTTATCAGCTCCCTCTAGGCTCACGCACATCACGGGGCAGGGCTATTGTTAATCTTTTAAGTCTTTCTTCACAAGAAAAAATTACTACTATTTTGGCAATAAAGGAGTTTGGAGAGAAGGAATACATTTTTATGGCCACCCAAAAAGGTTTAGTTAAGCGAACCCAGCTTTCACTATTTTCTAATTTAAGAAAGAGCGGGATATTTGCCATAAACTTAACTGAAGGAGATAGATTAATAGGAGCAGCTGTTACTACTGGCGATTCAGAAGCAGTACTCATTACCAGGGAAGGGTTTGCTATCCGTTTTAAAGTTAGAGAAATAAGACCTACCGGGAGAAAATCTGCTGGCGTAAAAGGGATAAAGTTAACCAAAGGAGATGACGTGGTGGGAATGGTGGTTTTAAATGGCGGGCTAAAGAAAAAAAATTTTTATATCCTTACCGCTACGGAAAAAGGTTACGCCAAAAGGACTCATATCGATGCTTACCGAACACAATCACGAGCAGGTAAGGGGATAGTGAATATAAAACTTACTCCTAAAATTGGTGAAGTGGTAACAGGAACATTGGTGGGTCAAAACGATGAGGTGATGTGCATTACCCAAAAGGGAGTGCTTATAAGAATGAAGGTGGAGGGCATAAGAGAGACTGGAAGGATAACACAAGGAGTTAAGATAATAAATTTAGGGGAAGACGATTGTTTAGTTTCTATAGTAAGGGTCATCCCTCAAGAGTAAAAGTTGACTTTTGAAAACTTGTAAATATAATTTACTTTCATGGCTACGACCCCATCGTCTAGCCCGGTTAGGACTCAGGCCTTTCGAGCCTGTAGCGCCGGTTCAAATCCGGCTGGGGTCGCTGCTTACAGATTGAGGAGCCATTAAAACACCAAAGTCTTTCAAAAAATTCCTCTCTCTACTTAGAAAGGTAAACTGATGTGTGGGATAGTAGGATATATAGGAGAGAGTAAACCTATTTCCTTTTTGGTAGAGACACTGGAGAGATTAGAATACCGTGGCTATGACTCCTGTGGAGTTGCTTACCGACCTAAAAATTCTCTAAGAATAATTTTAAAAAAAAGGAGAGGCAAGATAGAAGGATTAAAGAAAGAACTTCTTTCTCACCAGTTTGATATAGGAATTGCTCATACCCGCTGGGCTACGCACGGGATACCTAATAGAATAAATGCCCACCCTCACTTTGATTGCCAAAGGCACATCTTTGTTGTTCATAATGGAATTGTGGAAAATTATAAAGAGTTAAAAAAGTTTCTTTTAAAAAGGGGGCACAAGTTTAGATCTCAGACTGATACAGAAATTATTCCTCATCTCTGGGAAGAGTATATTAAAAGAAGAAAGAACCCACTAGAAGCACTATTCGAGGTAGTAAATCTCTTAGAAGGGAGTTTTGCTATTGTAGCACTGGTTTCCTCTTTAGATAAAATCTTTGTTGTAAGAAAGGACTCCCCTCTAAGCTTAGGGGTTCTAAAGGAAGGCTTTTTAGTGGCCTCAGACATTCCTGCAATAAGTTTCTCTACCAAGAGAGTAGTTAATTTGGCAGACAGACAGGTAGGAGTGATAAGCAAAAGTAGTTGGGAAGTTTATGATTTCCATCGACGCAGAAGATATCCTAAGGTGGGAAAGGTAGAAATCTCTTCCCAGGAGGTTGAAAAAGGAAAGTTTGCTCACTTTATGCTGAAAGAAATATTTGAACAGCCTCAGATTTTAAAGAGCTTATACTCTCTTTACACAAATAGAGAAGAAGTAAAGTTTAAAGAGCTAAATCTATCAAAAAAATACCTTCGCACTCTTCAAAGAATTTTTATTTTTGCTTGTGGGACAGCTTTTCATGCTGGTTTTGTAGGGAAGTATCTGTTGGAGAAGTATGCAAGAGTAAGTGTAGAGATAGATGTTTCCTCAGAAGCAAGATATCGCAGTCTCCCTATAAGAAAGGAGGATTTGGTAATAGCTATCTCTCAATCAGGAGAGACGGCAGACACCTTAGCTAGCGTGAGAGAAGCTAAGTCAAGAGGGGCTAAGCTGTTGGGAATCTGCAATGTGTTAGGTTCCACTCTCACTAGAGAGGTAGATACGTTTATTCCCACCTTCGCAGGACCCGAGATTGGTGTAGCTTCTACCAAAGCTTACACTGCTCAAGTCTTTGTCCTTTTCCTCTTTACCATTTACTTGGCTAAGGCGAAAGGATTTTTAACTTCTCTTCAAGAAAGAGAAATTTTAAAGGAACTAAGAGACGTTTCCCGCTATCAGGAGAAGATTTTAAAAGAGCTAGATTCTCTCCGAAGGATAGCTAAAAAGTTTTCTAAATTTGGGTGTTTTCTATTTTTGGGAAGAGGGATAAATTATCCCTCTGCTTTAGAGGGAGCGCTTAAGCTTAAAGAGATATCCTATATTCCTGCGGAAGGGTATCCTGCAGGAGAGATGAAACATGGCCCTATCGCTCTGATTGATGAATATCGTGCTGTAGTATGTATTGCTCCCCAGGATAGTCTCTACGAAAAGATGGTTTCTAATATTTGTGAGATAAAAGCAAGAAAAGGGAAAATTTTGGCAATTTTAACGAGGGGCGATAAAGAAATCGTCTCTTTGGTTGAAGAGAAAGTTTTTGTTCCTAAGCTGAATAACCAGGATTTAAGTCCCCTTTTAGTAGCTATACCTTTACAGAGTTTTGCTTACTTTGTAGCAAAAAATTTAGGGTGCGAGATAGATCAACCACGTAACTTAGCTAAGTCAGTTACTGTAGAGTAAGTCAAATGCTCTATTTAATAGCTACTCCTATAGGGAACCTCCAAGATATAACTTTAAGAGCTCTTACTGTACTCAGAGAGGTAGATTTTATCTTAGCTGAAGATACCCGCAGGAGCGGACTCCTTCTTAAATATCACAATCTTCCTAAGAAACCTTTTATAAGTTTTTTTGAACATAACGAAGAAAAGCGCCTTCCCTATATAATTAGTCTTCTAAAGAAAGGTAAAAGGATTGCTCTTCTTTCCAATGCAGGTACTCCTTGTATTTCTGACCCAGGGTATAAACTGGTAAGGCGTTGCTACCAGGAAGGAATAAAGGTAGAGTCTTTACCGGGACCATCAGCAGTCATCAATGCTTTACTTTTAAGCGGGTTTCCTACGGATAGTTTTTTCTTCCTAGGATTTCTTCCTCGCAAGAAAGGGGAGCTACAGAAGAAGTTACTACCTTTAAAAGAAGCGAAGACAACTTTGATTATTTTTGAGTCGCCTCAGCGGATAAAGAGACTCCTTATTCAGGTACGAGATGTTTTAGGAGAGAAAAAATGTGCGGTAGTAAGAGAAATGACCAAGTTCTACCAGGAAGTAAAAATAGGGTATCCAGAAGAGCTCCTAACTTACTTTGAAAAAAATCCTCCTCGAGGAGAAGTCACTGTGATTGTGGATACACGAAGTAGTAAGGATTAAATTTAACCTTGTGTTTTTCTTTAGTTATGATAAATTAGAAAACAATGGTAAGAGAAATTACAGTTCCTAAGTTAAAAAACCCTATTTTTATTTTAGCCTGGCCGGGAATGGGAGAGGTGGCCTACAAAAGTGCTTTATTTCTTAGAGAAGCGTTGAGATTTAAAATGTTTGCTAAATTAGAGGCGGAAAACTTTTTTAAGCCAGCAGCAGTTGTTGTGGAAAAAGGCATAGTGGAACTTCCTACAATTCCCGCCGGTTTCTTTTATTATTTCAAAGCCCCTAAAGCTCAGAAAGAGATCCCAGATTTACTCCTCTTTGTGGGGGAAGCTCAACCTCCTTTGGAGAAGGGAGAAGAGCTTGCTCGAGTAATTATAGAGTATGCTAAAAAATTTAAACCACAAATGATTATAAGCTTTGCTGCTAAACCTGAAGCTATAGATCATAAAAGTGAACCCTCTCTCTGGGTAGTAGCTACTCATTCTCAGCTTTTGGAAATGTTTAAAGACTTTGATATTAAAGTACTCCCTCAAGGACAAATTAGTGGACTGAACGGACTTATCTTAGGGGTAGCTAAACAATTTAAGCTGAAAGGAGTTTGTCTGTTGGCGGAAATTCCTATTTATGCTGTACAGATTGAGAATCCTAAAGCAAGCGGGAAGATTTTAAAAGTTTTGGATAAATATCTCCATTTAAATTTGGATTTAATACCCCTTACAGAAAGGGCAAAGTTTATTGAAGAAGAGATAGATAAACTTATTGCTTACCTAAAAGGAAAACCTCTTTCTCAAGGCCCTCTTCCTCTCAGCGAGGAGGATATTGAGAAAATCAAGAAAGACTTAGCTGCCTATACCAAACTTCCACAATCTGCAAGAGAAAAGATTGAGGCTCTTTTTAAAGAAGCAAAGAGAGATATTTCTAAAGCAAGAGAACTTAAAGAAGAACTTGATCGCTGGAATGTTTATCGTGAATACGAGGATAGATTTTTAGATTTATTTAGAAAAGAAAAAGATAAAGAAAAAGATAAAGATAACCACTAAGTTAGAATAGATGCATCTCTTTATTCAAGGCTCTCCAGGAATAGGCAAGACAACTCTTGTTAAAGAACTGGTAAAGAAAAAGCCATCTCTTAGAGGATTCTATACTGAAGAGATAAGAGAAAAGGGTAAAAGGTTAGGGTTTAAAGTAAAAACTATTTCGGGCGAGGAAGCTGTTTTTGCTCATATAAATTTTTCCACTCCCTTTAAAGTATCTCGTTACAAAGTAGACATAGATATTTTTAACAGAGTAGTAATAAAGGAGTTAAACGAATGTTTAAGCCAGAATTGCGAGTATTTGGTAATAGATGAAATAGGCAAGATGGAGTTATTTTCTGAGAAGTTTAAGCAAATTCTCTGGCAGATTTTGCAAAAGAAAAAGACTATATCTACACTCCCTTTGAAAGGAGAAAGCCCCTTTTTAGAGAAAGTAAGGAGTTTACCTTCAGTGAGCCTGCTACAGCTAACCAAGGAAAACTACTCTCAGATTTTAAATTACGCCCAGATTTTTTTAAATACGGTGCCTTTGGAGAAAATAAGGAAATGGGAAGAGAAGGCAAAAAAAGTAGGATTGAATGAAAGGATTCTCATTGAGAACGCGTCTTATGAACTCGCTTCTCTAATAAAGAAGCTAAACCTGGGCAATAAAGGAGTGGTAATTGCAGGAAGAGGTAATAATGGAGCGGATGTATTAAGTTGTGCACGAAAGCTTTTAGGTAAGGGTTACCAGATAGAGATTGTTGTTTTAAACTATAATAGAGCTGGCGAGGAAGTTAAGTTTCAAGTAAGTATTTTAGAAAAAGTTAAAAAGATTCATTTTGTAGATACTGAGGAGGATTTAAGGATTCTAAAGAGCGTTCTAAAGAGTAAGGATTTTATTTTAGATGGAATTTTAGGGATAGGGATAAAAGGAGAACCCACCCCTTTTATTAAAAAGGTTATTGAGCAAATAAATGCAGGTAAAAGCAAAATAGTTGCCTGTGATATTCCTAGTGGTCTTTCTCCTCTTCAGGGAGCAGTTCACCCTTTTGTTGTAAAAGCAGATTACACCGTTACTTTCGTCGCTCCTAAAGAAGGATTCTTTTTAAATGAGGGGTTAGATTTCTGCGGGGAGATATTTATAGCTGACATTGGTATTTCACGGCAACTCTTAGAAAAATTGAATTAACATGAATCAAGAATTGGATAAGATTATAGAGAAAATAAGAATTAAAGAGGATTTAGCAGAGAGAATCGGTGAGCAAGCCAGAGAGGAGTATAACAAGATTGTGGGCTCAGCCTATCAAGAAAGAAAAAATATTTTTGACAGAGTAAAAAGAATGTATGAGGAAAAGAAATCTAAGCTCAGAGAGGAGATCTTAAAACAAACAGAAGAGGGAAAAGCACGAATTTATAAAGAAGGCGAACAAGTTTTAGAAAAGTTAAGAGAACAGAAACAGGAAATCGTTAAAAAACTAGAGGAATTTTTAATTTCTCAGATAGATGGCTATAGAGAGGGTTAAAAAGGTTCAGATTGTAGGTTTTCAAGAACTAAAGAAACCTGTTATAGAAACATTACAGGAGAAGGAAATTCTTCACATAGAGAACACCTCTTCTAAGAGTTTCTCTTGGCAAGAAGTATCTTCGCTAAGAAGGATAGAGAGGGTGTTCCGAGCATTTGAGCAGTTAGGGGAGAAAAATTTCTTAGGAGATATTTTCCCTCAAAGGGTATTTCTTAAAAAAGACAGGTTTAAAAAAGTAGATGTTAAGAAAGTAGAGAGTAAACTAAGAGAAATTACAGAGATATTAAAGGAGAGAGACGAGCTTCTTCTAAGAGAGGAGAATATTCGGCAAAAGATAGTTAATCTTTTTACTGTTGAGTTTTTAAATATATCTCTTAAAGAGCTTACTTCTCTTAAGAAAGTTGAGCTTCTTTTCCTAAAGATATCTCCAAAAGAAAAAAACAAACTTTCCAAGCTAGAAGGGGTAATACTAAAACCCATTGCTTCTTTAGGGAAAAAAGAAGTTATACCTTTTTGCGTAAGAAAAGAACAAAAAGAGAAGGTGATTAAGATTTTGAGAGAAGAGAAGCTGGAACTTTTGGAGTTACCTATCAGTATCTGGAAGGAGTTTGAAAGTTACTCTCCTATAGAGGCAAAGAAGCTTTTAGAGCAAAAACTTTCCCAAATTCAAAGCAGGATTAAGGAGTTAGATAAGAGGTTAAAGACTTACCTTGTCTATAAGGAAGAGTTAATGGTTCTTTATGATTACCTTCTGAATGAAAATTTTAAAGATGCATTAACAGAGAGCTTTCCTAAGACAAAGAGGTTGTTTATCTTGGAAGGTTGGGTGTTGGAAAAAGAAGAGAAAGAATTATTTTCTTCCTTAAATAGGTTTAGAGAAAAAGTTTATATTAGAGTAAGAGAACCTTTTAAAGAGGAATTGCCTCCTACCAAGTTAAGAAATAGGCCAGTGTTTGAGCCTTTTCAAATTTTAGTTAATATGTATGGAGCGCCCCACCCTGCTTCTTTAGATCCTACGGTATTTTTAGCTCCCTTTTTCTTTTTTTTCGTAGGAATATGTATATCGGATGCTGGCTATGGGGCAATCTTAGCAGGTTTAAGTTTCTACATTTTAAAAAGAAAAAAATTAACTTATTCTGGAAGGATATTTTTTAGACTTCTTTCTTTGTTGGGACTTTCCACTTTTTTAGTAGGTTCTTTTTTAGGAAGTTTTTTAGGAATTTCTTTACCTTTTAAAGGAATAGATATCTTAAGCTCTCCTTTTCAATTTTTACTCTTCTGCTTCTTTTTAGGCTTTCTTCAAGTCCTTTTGGGAGTGGTTTTAAAAGTTTACTTAGAGTTTAAAAATAAGAATTACCAGAGAGCGATGAGCTTTTTAAGCTGGGCAGGGATGCTTATAAGTTTGCCCTTCTTTTTTATCTTTAAAATAGCCCTGTTTAAATTTTTGAGTATAGGAGCTGCTTTGGGTATACTGCTTTTTTCTTCCCAGAGTAAGAATATCTTAAAAAGGTTTGCTATTGGGCTCTACGAGTTATACGGAATAACTCGTTATTTCTCTGATATTCTTTCCTATTCTCGTTTACTTGCTTTAGGCATGGCCACAGGAGTTATTGCTATGGTGATAAACCTACTAGCTAAGTCGGCCTTAAGCATTCCTTTTGTGGGATTCCTTATTGCAGGAGGAATTTTTTTAGGAGGGCACATTTTTAATCTCTTTATAAATCTTATGGGAGGATTTATTCATTCTGCTAGACTTCAATTTGTAGAATTTTTCTCTAAATTTTTTATTTTAGGGAGAGATTTCTTTCAACCTCTAAAAATAGAAACTAGATACGTCGCTCTTTTAAAGAAAACAAAAGAATAAATTAGAAGGAGGTAAAGATGGGTATGGGATTAGCTTTAGCAATTTTTGGAGGAGCTACAGCAGTAGCTTTAGCAGGAATTGGTTCCTCTATTGGAGTAGGTATAGCAGGACAGGCTTCTAACGGCGTAATGAGTGAGAAACCAGAGAATTTTGCTCCTTTACTTCTTTTAACCGCTCTGCCTGGAACGCAAGGTATCTATGGTTTTTTAATTGGGGTAGTATTAATAATGAAGGTGGGTTTCTTAGGTAAGGAAGTAGTTTCTTTAAGTTCTCATCAGGGTTTAGGGATATTTTTTGCTTGCCTGCCTGTAGCTCTGGCAGGATTAGTTTCCGGAATACACCAAGGAAAGGTTTGTGCTACGGGTGTATATATGGTGGCAAAACAGCCAGGTGATTTTGTAAAACCTCTGGTAATGGCGGTATTTGTAGAGTTTTATGCAGTGTTGGGGTTGCTCACCTCTTTGTTAATTTTAAATGGAATAAAGCTATGAAGGAGTTTGATTCTTTTTTAGAAAAGATTGTTCAGGAAAAGGAAGAAGAAAAAAGAAAACTTCTGGAGGAAGCAAAGAAGAGAAGAGCTAAACTTTTGCAAACTATAGAAGAAGAAGCCCGCTTTCATTTTGAGGAATGGTTTTCTAGAGAAAAAGAAATTCTTTTGAGAAAAAAAGAAGAGGAGATATTTAAGGCAAAATTAGAGATAAAAAAAAGAATCCTTGAGGAGAAGGAGAAAATTATCCACGAAGCTTTAGAGAAAGCGAAAGAGTTTCTAGAGAAGAATCCCCACAAGTTGCCTAAAAAGAAAATAATTACTCCTTCTGGAGAGAGAGAAGAGCAGCTTTCTTACGGAGAATTTCTAAAATTTTTAAAAGAAAAATTTGCTGACCAGATAGATAAGTTTTTTATATGAACCAGAGCACGATTAGTTTTGCCTTAGGAAAAATAGGTATTTTAGAGAAAACGTTGGTTCCTCCTTCTCTTTTGGAAGAGATTGTAAAATTAAATTTGGAAGAGGTTTTATTGAAGCTCAAAGATACTTTTCTTTATCAGGAGGCTTTAAAAAAGAGGGATATATACTGGGAGGAGATATTTATTAGAGAGGAAAAGATGTTAAAGGAAATTTGCCAACAGTTACTACCCCAAGAAGAGTCAAGAGAATTTTTCCAAAGGGTAGAAAGTCCTCAGAGTTTAAGAGAGCTTATCCCAAAAAGTGGGAAATATCAAAAGGATTTAAAAGAATTTATAGAGTTCTATCTGATTATTCTTGATATTTTAAATTTCTTAAGGATAAAAGCGTACCAGTTAAAAGAGGAGTATTATCTTGATAGAGATAAGTTTAGGCTACCCCAAGATTTAGAGAAAAAAATTTTTTTTGCTTTCAATCCTAAGACAAAGGTTTTTTTTCAAGAAGCAGAAGAAATTTTAAAAAGAGAGAAAAATTACCTTCTTCATTTTTTGATGAGAAAGTATCTTGTGGAATTTTGGGAAGAGAAAAAAAGGGAGCTTTTATCTTCAGGGATAATTTTTTGGTTTTATTTCGCTAAAAAGTTAAATTTAGAAGTAATTAAATGCATCATGGGGGCATTAGATTACTCTTTAGATAGAGAGAAGGTAAAAGAGGTTATAAAAGTAGTGTATGGCTAAGGTAATTTTGGTAACAACTTCTGAGTTAAACCCTAGATTGGAGAAAATAGCCTCTTTCTTTAAATTCTTAGGAATGGATGTTATTAGTTTCAAAGATGAAGAAAAATTTAGTTTAGAAAATTACGAGGTTGTTTTTACAGAAAAATCTTTATATAATGACTTGAAAAAACTCTATCCTCTTAAGATAATAGTTCCTTTAGTTGATTTGGAAAAAAAAGAAATGGTTATCTTTGAGAAGATGAAAAAACTTATAAGAGAGGTAGTGGGAGAGAATATTTTAAGATGAAGGCCAATACTCCTTACATTGTAAAAGTAAGTGGTCCCTTGGTGGTAGCTAAAAACTGCTTAGGGGCAAAAATGTATGATGTTGTGCGGGTAGGCAATTTAGGCCTCATAGGAGAGATTATAGAATTAAGAGGCGAGTTGGCTTTTATTCAAGTATATGAAGACACCTCCGGCATAGGTCCAAAGGAAAAGGTAGTTTTAACTGGTTTTCCTCTTAGTGTGGAGTTAGGCCCCGGGCTTTTAGGAAAAATTTTTGATGGTATTCAGAGGCCGCTTGATAAAATCTATGATGTGTATGGAGACTTTGTAGTAAGAGGGGTGGATCTTCCTTCTTTAGATAGAGAAAAGCTCTGGGAGTTTAAGCCTTTAAAAAGAGAGAAAGAGAAAGTAGCAGGAGGAGATATTATTGGTGAGGTAAAAGAGACTCCTCTTATTTCTCATAAGATTATGGT